>Ga0213863_10000023_pt1 | contig 127901 bp, 108 predicted proteins | sample PICome_8_FD_160128 | JGI IMG/M metagenome (GOLD analysis project Ga0213863, IMG submission 160128) | Coastal seawater microbial communities near Pivers Island, North Carolina, United States - PICO497 | ecosystem: Environmental > Aquatic > Marine > Coastal | place: USA: North Carolina...
ATGAAATTTGCATCCAAATTTTATATTATTCTTTCACTTTGTTGCTGCCTAGGCTTTGCTCAAGAACCTTTGGCAGACAATCCCAAAGTTGGTTTAGTTCTGAGTGGTGGTGGCGCCAAAGGCTTGGCACATATAGGGGTGTTGAAAGTTATAGATAGTTTGGGGGTGCGTATTGATTACATCGCTGGAACAAGTATGGGTGCAGTTGTTGGTGGATTATATGCATCCGGCTACTCCGCAATGCAGTTGGACTCTATTTTTAGAGAAGTTGATATAAATGTTCTATTAGGGGATAAAGTGCCGCGAGCATCAAAGACTTTTCAGGAACGAAGAAACTCAGAAAAGTATGCCGCATCTTTACCATTAAATAATTTTAAAATTAAATTGCCTTCTTCTATCTCTAGAGGGCAAAACGTATTTAATTTATTTACCAAATTGACAATGAATGAAAGAGAAATAACGGACTTCAGTCAACTTCCAATTCCGTTTTATTGCATAGCTACAAATATGGAAACTGGGGGAGCTGTTCTGTTAGATAAAGGCAGTCTTGCTGAAGCAATTTCAATCAGTAGTGCTCTGCCAACGCTATTTCAACCAGTGGAACATGATGGCGAATTGCTTATGGATGGTGGAATTGCTAATAATTACCCTATCGAGATTTTAAAGACAAAAGACGTAGATCTGATTATTGGAGTGAATGTTCAAGATGATTTATTGACCAAAGAAGAAATCAAATCGGTTTCTGAAATTTTGACTCAAATCAGTAATTTTAGATCTATTGAATCTATTCAAAAAAAAATTCAATTGACTGATGTTTACATTGAACCAGATGTTGACGATTATTCAATTATTTCTTTTGATAAAGGAGCAGAAATCATTCAAATAGGAGAACGTTCTGTTGTACCATTCTTAGACAATTTAAGTACTATTGCAAGCAAACAAAACTTCAGAAAACCGTATTATCATCCCCCTGTTTTGGACAGCTTGAAAATAAATAGTATCGAAATCACTGGCAATGAAAAGTACACAAAAGCGTACATTGCTGGGAAACTGCGTTTTCGTCCAAATGAGGTGTTGAGTTTTGATGATATAAATAACGGCGTAAACAACTTATTAGCAACAAATAATTTTGACCGCTTTCGTTACGACTTTTCTTTATCAAAAGGTTCTGGATATGACTTTAGAGGAACAATAAAAGAAACCACCAATACAAGTTTTTTAAAATTTGGAATACATTATGACCAAGTTCTCAAAAGCTCCGTTCTTTTAAACTTCACAAAAAAACAATTTCTCATCAAAAATGATGTATTATCTTTAGATTTTATTTTAGGCGATAATTCGCGTATAAATTTTGACTATTACATTGATAAAGGGTTTTATTGGAGCATAGGCCTTAATGCTAAATATATGCGGTTTAGGTATGATATAATTCCATTGTTTTTTGACAACGCTCTACCAGAGTCAATGAGCAACAGAATCCCCACAACCTTTTCTGATTTTAGCGGAAGTTTTTTTGTGGAAACACTCATTAAAAAAGATTTTTCATTCAAACTAGGTTTAACGTTCAAACGCTTAAATATATATTCAAGTAGTTCTTCGCTGGCTCCAACTTTTGCAAGCGATAGATATCAATTAGTTGATTCAAACCTTTCTTTTTTTAATACCCGTTTAAAATTTGATACGGTTGATAGCCCGTTTTTTCCATCAACAGGGTTTTTATTTGAAGGTGGTATGGATTTATATTTAACCGCATCGAATTTTAATGACTTTAGTCAGTTCTCTGTTTTTAAAGCAAATATTTTAAAAGCATTTACTGTTACTGAAGACTTATCTATTTCTATTGGTTCAGAAGGCGGTTTTATTATTGGTAACGAACAATTCCCTTCACTTAATTTTGGATTAGGAGGTTATACACATCATCAAATTAATTACAACAGAACGTTCTACGGATACGATTTTTTCAGTCTTTCAGGGAATAGCTATTTGAAAGCTCATTTTAATGTTGATTACGAGTTTTATAAGCGCCACCATATTAATATTTCTGGTAACTTTGCTAACATAGGGAATGATATTTTTTTAACTAAAGAATGGCTTTCAATACCAGACTTTAGTGGCTATGCTATAGGCTATGGTCTAGAGACTATTTTTGGTCCGATTGAACTCAAATTTCATTGGTCTCCAGAAAACGACTACAGCGGCGCTCTAGTGAATTTAGGCTACTGGTTTTAACTCGTATCATTTTTTTTATTAAATTTGTGTATGACTCTTTTTTGGAATGATCTTTTATTGTTACTTCACTTTCTTATCAAAAGAAATCCTGAATAAGCCAGTTCTTGCGCCCTGCACGAACAATTCTCCTTTTTAGCTTATTTGTTTAACAAAAAAAATTTAAAATGCCATTTTATCACAAACTTGGAAAAATTCCGCCCAAAAGGCATACTCAATTTAAAAAACCAAATGGTGGTTTTTATTATGAACAATTATTTGGTACCATAGGATTTGATGGAATGTCTACCAACTCCTACCACGAGCAACGCCCAACACAAGTCAAATCTATAGTTAAGCAATACAGTATTGCCCCAAAAGTCTCTAAATCCAATAACATTCAATCCTACCGTTTACGTGGATTTGAAGTCACCCCAAAAGCAGATTATTTGGACAGCAGAACAGTTATACTCACCAATTCCGATTGCAATATTATTTTAGCAGCGCCAGAGTCATCACTCACGGATTACTTTTACAAGAACACTGATGCAGATGAGCTTATTTTTGTACACAAAGGAAGTGGTAAGCTGCGCACAATGTATGGGAATTTAGAATTCAAATACGGAGACTATTTATTAATTCCTAGAGGGATTATTTATCAAATTCAATTTGACTCTGAAGATAATAGACTTTTTATTGTTGAGTCTTTCAGTCCGATGTATACCCCAAAACGTTACCGCAATTGGTTTGGCCAAATGTTGGAGCACTCTCCTTTTTGCGAACGAGACATTCGCAGGCCAGAGGAGTTAGAAACGTACAATCAAAGTGGTGAATTTACTATCAAATTGAAGAAGCAAAATGAAATTATTGAAATGATTTATGCTTCACATCCTTTTGATGTGGTTGGCTACGACGGTTATAATTATCCATACGCCTTTTCAATTCACGATTTTGAACCCATTACAGGCAGAATTCATCAACCGCCTCCGGTGCATCAAACTTTTGAAACTAATGCATTTGTGGTGTGTAGTTTTGTGCCTCGCATGTACGATTACCACCCCGACTCAATTCCTGCACCCTACAACCATAGCAATATTGATAGTGATGAGGTTTTGTATTATGTGGATGGAGATTTTATGAGTCGAAATGATATCGAAGCAGGTCATATTTCTCTGCATCCAGCAGGGATTCCACATGGACCACATCCAGGAGCTATGGAACGAAGTATTGGCCAAAAAGATACTCAAGAACTAGCTGTAATGGTTGACACTTTTAAACCCCTTCAAGTTACTGACGAAGCCCTCAAAATCGCTGACGATGATTACCATAAATCATGGTTAGAAAATTAATATTTAACCCAAAATTTAGTTATGAAAAAAGCATTAAAATCTGTAGACTATGGTCTTGAAAAAATATTTGAAGGTGCACAAGACTTTTTGCCTCTTTTAGGAACCGATTATGTAGAGTTTTATGTCGGCAATGCCAAACAAGCAGCGCACTTTTACAAAACCGCTTTTGGTTTTCAGTCTCTAGCCTATAAAGGCTTGGAGACAGGATCAAAAGATGAAGTGAGTTATGTGCTTCAGCAAGGAAAAATTAGATTAGTACTCACCACCCCGCTTAACAGCAAGTCCGCAATAAATGATCATTTGCGAACTCATGGTGATGGCGTTAAAGTAATTGCCCTTTGGGTTGATGATGCTCGCAAGGCCTACGAAGAAACCACTAAGCGTGGAGCAAAATCTTATTTTGAGCCTAAAAGTCAATCCGATGAATTTGGCGAAATCATTAGCTCAGGCATTTATACTTATGGCGAAACTGTCCATGTTTTTGTGGAGCGTAAGAACTATAAGGGTGTATTTTTTCCAGGTTATGTTGCAATGGAATCGGATTATAATCCGCCCAGCGCAGGCCTCAAATTTATTGACCATATAGTTGGCAATGTGGGTTGGGGCGAAATGGATACTTGGGTGAACTGGTATGAAGAGGTGATGGGTTTTGTTAATTTTTTATCATTTGATGATAAGCAAATTCATACCGAATATTCTGCCCTAATGAGTAAAGTGATGAGTAATGGTAATGGACGCATTAAATTTCCAATTAATGAGCCTGCAGAAGCCAAAATGCGCTCACAGATTGAAGAATATCTCGATTTTTATGAAGGATGTGGTGTTCAGCACTTGGCGGTGGCAACAGACGATATTATAGCTACAGTAAAACATCTGCGCACGAATGGGGTAGAGTTTTTACCACCCCCTCCTCAGGCTTACTACGATGCGATTCCAAAGCGTCTTGGTAAGCACATGAAACTTATGAAGGAAGATATTTCAAAACTTCAGGAGTTTTCTGTTTTGGTTGATGCAGATGAAGAAGGGTATTTATTACAGATTTTTACTAAACCTCTACAAGATCGACCAACCTTATTTTTTGAGATTATACAACGGATGGGTGCAAAGGGCTTTGGTGCTGGGAATTTTAAAGCGTTGTTTGAATCAATTGAACGTGAACAAGCAAATCGAGGAACACTTTAATAAAACTGTTCATAATGATTTTCAATTGTTTTTAGATTTGGAATAATAATTGCAAATTTGCATCTATATCAATAAAAGATGGTATGATGCGTATAGTATTAATTTGCTTCCTTTTTCTTGCGAGCGTAAAGTTCGGTTCAGCCCAAAGCGAATCTTCTTTTCATGCTGGAGAATGGCTTAAGTTTAAGCTCAGCTACAGCGGCTGGGTAAAAGCTGGAAACGCAACATTGCATATAAAAAATGCAACATACAATGGCTTGCCCGTTTATCGTGTTGTTGGCAAGGGCGAAACCACAGGCGCACTCAAATGGTTTTTTAAAGTCAAAGACCGTTACGAAAGCTATTTTGATAAATCAACGGGAGTGCCTTATAAATTTATAAGAGATATTTATGAGGGCGGTCATGTTAAAAACAGAATTGTTGAATTTGATTATGATAAGAACGTTGCAAACGTAAACGACCTCAAAAGAGGAACGAAAAAATCGGTGCCCATACAGGACAATATTCAAGATATGATTTCTGCTTATTATTATTTGCGAAATCACTACGACACCAACACCATCAAAAAAGGGGATATTGTCAAATTAAATATGTTTTTTGATGATGAAATCTTTGGATTCAAATTAAAGTTTTTAGGTCGTCAAACAATAAAAACTAATTTTGGCAAGGTAAAATGTTTGAAATTTCGACCTTATGTAATGGCAGGGCGTGTATTTCAGGAAGAAGAAAGTGTTACACTTTGGGTTAGTGCAGATAAAAATAAAATACCTTTGAAAATCCAAGCTAACCTTCGAGTGGGATCTATTCGATCTGATTTGATAGCGTTCAAAGGCCTAAAATTCCCCTTTGAATTACAACTCTAATATATTCCTATGAAAAATAACGCAACAAAAAACTTAATCCAATCCCTTGAAGATAAATATAGCGCTATAAATCAGGACAAGAATGTATATTTAGAAGGGCTTTTACACAGTAAAACGATTAATTATTGGGATTATATTCATACCGATGCGCTTCTAAACTTACAAATTCAACGAACTACACTCCCTGACGAAATGGTTTTTATTGGTTATCATCAGATCAATGAATTAATCTTTAAGATGATTTTGTGGGAGCTGCAGCAGCTTGCTGAAATGCCCGTCCTAAATGTTGGCATTTTCACTGATAAGCTCATGCGTGTTAGTCGTTATTTTGACATGTTGACCTCCTCATTTGCAATTATGCAGGATGGTATGGATCTAGCACAATACAATAAATTTAGACACACACTAACACCGGCCAGCGGATTTCAAAGTGCACAATACAGAAAAATAGAGTTTGCTTCAACGGAGCTTATCAATCTAATTGATCCTCGATTTCGCGAAACTATTGATAGAGATACAGCATTTGAGCATGCCTTCGAACACCTTTACTGGCAAGCTGCTGGAAAAGATTTCAAAACCGGTAAAAAATCGATTTTACTCACAAATTTCGAGACACGATATAAAGAAGAGTTTATTACATTCATGAAAGTGTACAACACCAAAAACCTTTGGACACGTTATAAAGAATTTTCTGTTGACGATCAAAAAAACAACACCCTTGTAAAGGCCATGCGTCATTACGATTACACAGTCAATATCACGTGGGTTATGGCTCATTTTAACGCTGCAAAACACTATATATTAGCAAGCTCTGGTGACGGTGAAGCAACTGGCGGAAGTAACTGGCAAAAATATATGCACCCGAAATACCAAAAAAGAATATTTTTTCCTGAACTTTGGAGCGCCAAAGAAAAAGACAATTGGGGGCATGAAGTTTAGTATTAATCCAGAACTATTTAATTTAAAATTTTTCCTTTACGGATTTATCTTGTTTATTGGATTTTACACTTTTAAAGGGTGTTCAAATGAGGAGACTAAGCCCCTTTTAAATGAATCAACATTCCTTTCTGATAATTATAAATTTGGTTATAATTTTAATAATTATAATGTAGTTTATGATACCATAAAGAAAGGCGATAGTTTTGGTGAGATTTTAGAAAAAAATAAGCTTGTATACCCAAAAATCCATTACATTGCTGAAGCTACTAAAGAAGTTTTTGACATCCGTCAGTTAAGAATAGGTAAGCCCTATGTAATGCTATTTTCAAAAGATGGCTCTGATCAACCTTTGATTTTTATTTATCAACAGAACAAAATTGAATACTTAGTTGTTGAGTTTTGTGATACCATCAAGGCTTATCAACAACGAAAGCCTGTTAAAATTGTTGAAAAAGAAGCTTTTGGAGTCATTGAAAGCTCATTGTCAGAAACGATGGAAGCACAAGGGTTACCAGTTCAATTAATCTACGATATGTCTGATGATATTTATGCTTGGACTATTAACTTTTTTAGGCTACAAAAAGGGGATAGTTTTAAAGTAATTTATAAACAACGCTTTGTAGAGGATAGTATTTATGCTGGAATTGAGCGAATAGATGCTGCCTATTTTAAACACAAAGGGGAACCCATATATGCTTTTGATTTCATTACTCCTGAGTCTAAAACTAGCACTGACTATTACGATCTGAGTGGGAAAAGTCTTCAAAAAGCGTTTTTGAAGAGTCCTATAAAATTTAGTCGAATTTCATCTAGGTACAATCTCAATCGCCGTATTGCTTTGTATGGGAACAGAGTTCGTCCTCACAAAGGTACTGATTTTGCTGCAGCTGTTGGTACACCAATCTTGGCTACTGCAAATGGTACAGTTGTGGAATCTACACGTCGTGGAGGTAACGGCAAGTATGTTAAAATCCGGCACAACGCCACTTATTCCACGCAGTACCTTCACATGAGTAGGCGCTTGGTAAATGTCGGCGATTTTGTTAAACAAGGAGATGTAATAGGAAAAGTTGGAATGACGGGCAATACCAGTGGACCGCATGTGTGCTATCGTTTTTGGAAAAATGGACGTCAAGTCGATCCACTTCGTCAAAAACTACCGGATGCAAAAGCACTGCCAGATAAATATAAAACCGAATTTCTAGCGTATATTGCACCGCTCAAACAAAGACTTGATTCTATAAACTAACCGAATTTTAAACATTATGAGCTTAAAATCTATAAACCCTACCCAAACTAAGGCCTGGAATAAATTACAACAACATTTTGAATCCATAAAGGAGGCTCACATGACTAAATGGTTTGAGCATCAGCCCGAAAGAGCCCAACAAATGAGTTTAAAATGGGAGGATTTTTTCCTTGACTATTCTAAAAATAGAATCAATGCTGAAACCTTAAGTTTGTTTAAAGATTTAGCGGAAGAACTTCAATTATCTGATGCAGTCTCAAAATATTTTGGAGGAGAAAAAATCAATAAAACCGAAGGCAGAGCTGTTCTGCACACAGCACTGCGTGCGCCAGAAGATGCAGAGGTTTTTTATGAAGGGAACAATGTTATTCCTGAAATCTGCGAGGTAAAACATAAAATAAAACAATTCTCACTGGAAGTTATTGAAGGGGATAGAAAAGGGTTTACCAACAAGGCCTTTACAGACATTGTAAACATTGGAATTGGTGGTTCTGACCTTGGGCCAGCGATGGTTGTTGACGCATTGTCTTATTACAAGAATCATTTAAATGTACATTTTGTGAGTAATGTAGACGGCGACCATGTGAACGAGGTTCTGAAAAACTTAAATCCAGAAACGACCCTCTTTGTAATTGTTTCAAAAACATTCACCACGCAAGAAACGTTATCAAATGCTACAACCATCAAGCAATGGTTTTTGCAACATGCAACCCAAGACGATATTGCAAAACAATTTGTAGCCGTCTCTACCAATATCGAAAACGTAAAAGCATTTGGTATTGATCCTCAAAATATATTCCCTATGTGGGATTGGGTTGGAGGCCGTTTCTCATTGTGGAGTGCAGTTGGATTAAGTATTAGCTTGGCTGTTGGGTTTGATCATTTTAATGCCCTTTTAAAAGGAGCTCATAAGATGGATATACATTTTAAGGAAGAAAAGTTTGAGCAAAACATTCCAACGCTATTAGCGTTCTTAAGCATTTGGTACAATAACTTTTTTAAGGCCGAAAGTGAAGCTGTTATCCCTTACACCCAATATCTAAATCAGTTTGCGACCTATCTTCAGCAAGCTATTATGGAAAGTAATGGTAAGAGTATTGATAGAGCGGGCAACAATGTAAATTATCAAACAGGGAACCTAATTTGGGGGGAGCCGGGTACCAATTCACAACACGCTTTTTTTCAATTAATTCATCAAGGCACAAAATTAATTCCTGCTGACTTTATAGGATTTGGGACATCATTGCACGGCAATCAAGACCATCAAGACAAGTTGATGTCCAACTTTTTTGCACAAACAGAAGCTCTGCTCAATGGCAAAACAAAAGCTGAGGTGAAAGCCGAAGGAACCAATGAATCTATAATCTCATATAAAATTTTTGAAGGAAACCGCCCTACCAACACCATTTTTATAGATAAACTTACGCCAGAAAGTCTTGGAAAACTGATAGCAATGTACGAGCACAAAATTTTTGTTCAAGGGGTAGTTTGGAATGTATTTAGCTACGATCAATTTGGGGTTGAACTGGGCAAGCAATTGGCAGGAAAAATACTTAATGAATTTACGGACAGTTATTCTGCGCATCACGATGCATCAACAGCCAATCTTATCAGCATGTACAAATCTATGCGTTGAGGGTTAAACATTACATAATTGTTAATTATTAACATGATTTCCGCTCTTGTGTTAACAAATTATCAAATATAAATCTATTATTTTTTAATCCTGCAAAAATATTCTTATTTTTACAGTAAATCAACATAAAATCATTACACAAAAAAAAATGAAAAAATTATTAATTTTAGTAGTGGGATTTCTCCTTAGTGTGGCTCCTGCTTTTGCTCAAAGTGTCATTACAGGAACTGTAATGGACGCAGAGCTTAATGCACCATTATCTGGTGCAAATGTTATTGAATCAGGAACTTCAAATGGTACCATGACTGATTTCGATGGAAAGTTTTCTATCGAAACAACCGCAAATAGCGGATCGGTAGTAGTTTCTTACGTAGGGTATAAATCTATGACAGTCAGCTTTGACGGGGCTACAGATTTAGGGACTATAACTTTGGTTGCAGACAATTCACTCGGTGAAATTGTGATCATAGGATCTGGGGTTATCGATTTAGCTGACGACAGAAAGACACCCGTAGCGGTATCTACTATTCGCTCTGCAGAAATTCAGGCACGTGCCATAGGTAACGTAGAATTCGGAGAAGCGTTAAAGAACACACCATCTATCTATGTGTCTAACCAAGCAGGTGGATTTGGAGACAGCCAAGTTTTTACGCGTGGTTTTTCTCAATCTAACACGGCCTTCCTTTTGAATGGTCAACCAATCAATGGTATGGAAGACGGTAAAATGTATTGGTCTAACTGGTCCGGTATGTCCGACGTAGCTAATGCTGTTCAAGTGCAAAGAGGTCTTGGATCCTCCAAGCTTGCAATTTCATCTGTTGGAGGTACAGTCAACATTGTATCCAAAACGACAAACAGAACAAAAGGAGGTTTCGTTCGATTCCTTACGGGTAATGACAGTTATTTCAAAACTACAGCATCCTACGATTCTGGCTTGGATGAAAATGGATGGGCATTTTCCATTTTGATGGACCACTGGCAAGGACACAGAAAATATGCAGTAGGAACTGCAGGTCAAGGCCAAAACTATTTTTTCTCTGTTGGATATAAAGCAAGTGAAAGAAGTACATTCAACTTTTTAGTTACTGGAGCGCCACAATGGCATGATCAAAATTTTTCAAAACGATTAGATGAATTTGAGCAATACGGCAATAAGTACAATGATAATAGCGGATTTTACAATGGAAGACGTTTCACTGAAAGACGTAATTATTACCACAAACCAATTGCCAATATTAACTGGGATTTCAATATCAATGAAACTTTAGATCTTTCTACAGTACTGTATGCCTCTTGGGGCCGTGGAGGAGGTACCGGTGGATGGGGCCGTGGAAGAATCCGTTATGACGACCCTGAATCAATAAACTCTGGTAATGGCGAAGAAATTGACTTTGATGCGATTGAAGCTCAAAATACCGCAATTCCAGGGGGTATTGGTTATTCAGATAGTGATGATCCAAATTATTCTCCTGCTTACGCGCGTAGAGCTTCTGTAAACAACCATAACTGGTATGGGGTTGTGTCAAACTTAAACATTGATAATGGTGGTTCATTAACTTATAACATCGGCTTTGATGGCAGAACATACACTGGAGACCACTTTAGACAATTAACACATATGTTTGGTTTGGATGCTTGGAGTGATAATGGTAATTTGATTACTCAAACATTTGATGCAAACCCTTGGGCATCTTTATCAAACTATGCTGATGAAGACCAAAGAATTGCATATGATTATTCAGAAACAATCAATTATTTAGGTGGTTTTGCTCAAGCAGAATATGCTACCGACAACCTTTCTGCTTTCTTACAAGGATCTGTATCGACTCAGTCGTATCAAAGAGACGGGGGAAATGTTGCTGGTGATGCTGGAAAATCGGAAAAGATCAATAAATCGGGGTACAACCTAAAAGGTGGTTTAGGGTACACAAGTAACGATGACCAACATAAATTATTTGCAAATGCTGGAATTTACTCCAGACAACCTTTCTTAGATAATATTTTTGATAATGTTCGTTACAGCAACGATTTAATCAATAACGGTGATGTAGAAAATGAAGAAGTAATTGGCTTTGAAGCGGGATACCGTTTTCAGTCCGATGAATTCCGTTTAAATATTGATGCATACAGCACTGAGTGGGGTAATCGCTACCTTTCTTTCGGAGGTCAAGACGACGCAGGCGATGATATTTTCTATAACTTCAACGACGTAACACAAATACATACTGGCATAGAATTTGACTTTCAATACAAGCCAATGGCTGCAAACGGATTAGCTTTTAATCTATTTGGTTCTATTGGAGACTGGAAATATAAAGATACCACTCCTTACAGAAGATTTGATGGTGAAACCAATCAATTAGAGGAATCTGGAGAAGTTAATCTTTCTGATGTGAAAGTTGGCCAAGCACCACAGACCTCATTTGGCGTAGGTTTGGATTGGGACGCTACCGACCGCTTAACTCTTTATTCATCATTCAATTATTTTGATGATTTTTACGGCTTTGTAGACGTAGAAGATGTTATACAAGCTGGTGTTGATGGTGAGGCTTATGAAGCAGAAGAATTAAACAGCTATGGTTTACTTGACTTGGGTCTGTCTTATGATTTCACCCTCGGTGGTAAAAACGTACTATTTAGAGCTAACGTATATAACCTTCTCGATAAAGATTACGTAAACCAAAAAGATGCATACGGATATTTTAAGGGTAATGGAACAACATGGAACGCAAGTTTCCAATACAGATTCTAATTCACAATTTTAAATAATGCAATGAATTTAAGCCCCCACACGTGTGGGGGTTTTTTTATGGCTAGAAATCTTGTACTTTTGTGGAGAAAACTAAACTTCATTACAATGATCAAATCTGTACATTCCTATTGGGCCTATTTAGTCTTAGTCGTTTTGCTTTTAGCTGTATTTAAAGCAATCTTAGGGGTAATTTCAAAGAAAGAATACGACCCAAAAACATTTCGTGTGGCTTTGTTTACACTAATTGTTTCCCATATTCAATTACTTATTGGTCTTGTTTTGTATTTTACCTCTAGCCGTTTTTCTTTGTGGGCTGATTTGGGCGTTGGCGAGGTTATGAAGACGGCTGTTCACCGACTTTACTTAGTAGAGCACCCCACTATTAATATTTTGGCGGTAGCCTTAATAACAATAGGCTATTCGAAACACAAAAAGAAAAGATTATCTGCTCCAAAATTCAAAACATTGGCAATTTTCTACACCATTGCATTGTTGCTCATACTGTCTAGGATACCGTGGGATGTATGGCCCAATTAGAAATTAGTTTACTTCTTTTATGACATGCACATAAACGGGGAAATGATCGCTGTAACCGTTTGTGAAACCTCCCCAAGAAAAGCTTCGGAATGGGTACCCCTTGAATTGCCCCTTTTTGGTGATTAAAAATTGCGCATTATAAATACCTGCTTTATAAAATCTGAACGATGAATAATCATCTTCAAGCAAAGGCTTTGTAATTAGAATTTGGTCAAACAAACTCCAAGCGTCTCTATATGCATTTGAGCCAAGTCCACTTTTAAAAAAAGGCTCCATGGGGTTGTAAATTCCCTTAAAGCCAACTTTCTTTCTATTGCCTTTGGCATTGAGTATTTTTTTGAGACTACTGTTGTTTGGGTTATCATTTAGGTCACCCATACTAAACACCTTAGCATAAGGATCATTACTTTGGAGCGAATCAATAAGTCGTTTATTCAAGGCAGCCGCAGCTTCACGTTTAGACCTACTTCTTGCTTCTCCTCCACTGCGCGATGGCCAGTGATTGACGATAAGGTGAATTAAATCACCTTCCAAATACCCACTGACTAAAAGTTGATCTCTAGTGTAATCCCGATCCCCATCGCTATCTCTTAATTTTAATTCATGTGAGCTTGTGCTGATTGGCACAAATAATGCCTTTTGATACATCAGTGCTACATCAATTCCGCGTTCATCAGGTGATTCATAATGAACAATTCCATAATCTTTTTCCAGTAATGCAGGATCGTTGGCTAAATCTTCAATAACCGCTCTGTTTTCAACCTCAGAAAGGCCGATAACCGCAGGAGTGTTTTTTGCCATATCTGCACCAATTCTCGCAATCACACTAGCCATATTTTCGACTTTTTTTTGATAAACTTCGGCGCGTGCTGTTTTAAGCTCCATCATTGGACTGGCTTCATCGTATTTGTTGGGGTCGTTAATAGTATCAAAAAGGTTTTCAACATTATAAAAAGCGATGGTGTGTACTTTAAATTTTCGTTTGTTCTGCGCTTCTATTTTAAGTGCGAAAAGAGCAGAAAACACGATTATTACAGCTTTGAAGTATTTGTTTAACATATGAGAAAAATGAATCTTTGATTTACAATTAATTATTACTTCAAAAGTATAAATTTTAAAATAAGAAACGTACTTTTGTTTGATATATATATGCATATATACTTCAACAAAATCAATCTTAATATGAAAAAACAATTTTTTAGTTTTTTGTTTGTATGTTTTAATTTATCCTTAGTATTTGCACAACAAACTGTTGTCAAGGGTATAGTGAAAGACATGCTTACAGACCAACCTATTATAGGCGTTTTGGTCAATTTTGAAGGAACTCAATTAACTACTTATACTAACGAATTAGGTGCGTTTGAGTTTTCCTCGGGCTTACCCTTGGGTGAGCAAATACTTACGCTAAGTAAAGTAGGTTACCTCAATGCGCGATACCCCATCATCGTTTCGGAGGGCCAAACGTTAAGTATTCAAGACATGATGTTATCGTTAGACAACTCGGATGATGATTTATTTACCATTACACTTTCCGATGATGAACTTAATGATGATACTAGTGGCGCTGATAACATTTCTGGGCTACTGTCTGCTTCTCAAGATATTTTTCAAAGAGCCGCCGCCTTTGAGTTCAGTTCTTCATTTTTTCGTGTACGAGGGTTAAATTCAGAGAATGGAAACGTTTTGATGAATGGTATTGAAATGAATAAATTGTTTGATGGCAGGCCTCAGTGGAGCAACTGGGGAGGACTGAATGATGTTTTAAGAGGTCAAGAACTAAGTATGGGATTGGCGCCATCTTCATATAATTTTGGAGGCTTACTAGGGTCAACTAACATTAATTTGAGAGCATCTAGTTACAGAGCTGGAGGTAGAATTACATATTCCTCATCCAATAGAAGTTACACCAATCGTTTAATGGCAACATATGCTTCAGGAATGGTTGATGGTGGATGGGCCTATGCTTTTTCTATCGGTAGGCGTTGGGGTAATGAAGGGTTTCAAGATGGAACTTTCTACGATGCCAATTCATTTTTCGCATCTGTAGAAAAGAAAATTAATGATAAACATAGTTTAAATTTTGTTGGAATTTACACGCCTAACCGCCGTGGTAAATCTTCGCCTAACACTCAAGAAGTTTTTGACCTCAAGGGGATTACTTACAATGAATACTGGGGATGGCATGATGGCGAAAAACGCAACTCTCGTGTTAGACGTATTGCAGAACCTGTACTAATGTTGAATCATTATTGGGATATGTCTGAAAAGACATCATTGAACACGAATGTTGCTTATCAATTTGGCGAACTTGGAAATAGTCGTTTGGATTATGCAGGAGGAGCCAATCCAAGTCCAGCCTACTACCAAGGGTTACCGAGTTACTTTTTGGCGGATACTGATGGTCCAGATTATGCAGGGGCTTATTTAGCCGATCAATCCTTTAGAAATCGTGGTCAAGTCAACTGGAACCGTATTTATGATGCTAACCTAACCAATAACATCAATGGCGATTATGCCGCTTATGTATTGTATGAAGACCGTAGCGATGATGAGCAATTAACAGTCAATACTATTTTAGAATCTCAATTATCCGAACATACAACGCTTAATGCAGCGATAAACTACAAACGTCTAAAGTCACATAACTTTGCTGAAATAGTTGATATGCTAGGCAGCAATACAGGCTATCTTAATGTAGATTCTTTTGATCAAGTACAATTTGATCTGCAAAATCCAAATCAAGTTGTTGGTGAGGGTGACACCTTTCGATACAATTACAATATTGATGCAAATGTTCTAAGTAGTTTTCTTCAGGCACAGTTCAAATACAACAAAGTAGACTTCTTTGTATCGGGGAGCTATACAGCTACCGAGTATCAGCGTGAAGGACTGTATCAAACAGAAACATATGCCGATAATTCTTTAGGAAAAGGGCGTAAACTTTCTTTTACTGGATTAGGAGCAAAAGGAGGGTTTACTTACAAATTTTCTGGTAAGCATATTTTTAATGTCAATGCAGGATATCTTTCTAAAGCACCAACCATTAGAAATACGTTCACTAATTCTCGCGAAAATCATGCGATTGTTGGCGATAAATCTGGTATAGACATCACAGAAGAAAAAATTACTTCTTTTGACGCCAACTATATTTTCAGATCCTCAACAGTTAAAGCTAGATTGACAGGGTACTATACACAAATGCAAGATGCTAATGAGGTTTCATTTTATTTTGCTGATGGTATTAGTGGAGTTGATCAAGGGACTGCTTTTGTTCAAGAAATACTTCAAGGGATAGATAAAAGCCATTTGGGAATGGAATTTGGGATTGAAGCCCAAGTCACACCAAGTATTAAGTTGACCGGTGTTGCTTCGGTTGGTCAATTTACTTATGATAACAATCCAAATTTGGTGTTAACATCCAGTGACTTTGTTGAGGGGCTAAACTTTGGTGAAGCGCAGCTAGAGAACTATAAAATAGCAGGAGGACCTCAACAGGCAGCCTCTATTGGGTTTGAATACAGAGACCCAAATTATTGGTGGTTTGGTGCAACAACTAACTTCTTCGCCAATACCTATGTTGATGTTTCTCCATTGACTAGAACAGAAAATTTTTATTTAGACACGGATGGACTTCCTTTTTCAGATTATGATCCGAACTTGGCGAGAGAACTATTACGTCAAGAGCGATTTGAAGACTATATGGTAGTAAATGCCGTGGGCGGAAAATCTTGGAAAATAGGCGACTATTACGTTAGCTTATTTGTAAGCCTAAATAATATTTTTAATCAGAAATATAAATCTGGCGGATTTGAGCAAGGGCGAAGTGCCAATTACCAATCTTTAAAAGAAGATGCAGCCAACCCCAAGCGCGTCTTTGGACCAAAATATTGGTATGGTCGAGGCCCAACCTATTTCTTAAACCTAAATTTCAGATTCTAAAAAAAACTAAAAATGAACATTAATTTTAAACTAATGAAAACAATAAACTTTAAAACAATAGCCCTATCCTTACTCACATGTTTAGCTATGGTAGGATGTATAGAGGACGACGAATTTGAGGTGCCATCTAGCCTTGGTACTGAAGAGAATCAAAACCTTAATGATTTACTTTCAAGAATAGATTCTGGAGAGGTTCAATTAATCACCATAGAACAGTTGAAAGCTCAATTTGAATCGGACGACGAAGCCACAGAGATTACTTCTGAAATTGCTGTAAAAGGTTATGTATCTTCATCCGATGCGAGCGGAAATTTTTATAAAGAATTTTTTATTCAAAATGCATCTGAAAACCCAACTGATGCTGTAAAAATAGCACTAAACCAAGTGGACTCGTATAATCAATTCAATATTGGTCGTGAGGTTTATATTTATTTAAAAGATCTCTTTATAGGTGAAGTAAGAGGTGGCGACGGTGTGTTTACTATTGGGAGTTCTATGAATGGTGATGGTGAGGTAGAAGAATTTACAGCGAATGAGGTTCCTTTGTATATCTTTCGCTCTGCAACAACAAACAACTTAGTCCCTAAAGAGGTTCCATCTTTATCAGCAAGTGATATTGGAATTTATGTGACTATAGAGTCTACGGAATTCCCTACAAGCGATGTAGGTTTACCTTTTGTATCCCCAACAGATGATTACGACACACAGCGTACTGTTCAGCGTTGTACAGGCTTCGATTATTCAACCTTCAAATTAGAAACTAGCTCATTTGCAAGTTTTAAAAATGAAGTTCTTCCTGCAGGAGGTGGTTCTATCTCCGGAATTGTTTCAAAAACATACAATGGAAGTGAATTAGTTCTTGCATTAAACACATCAGATGATGTTCAAATGGATGGAAGCCGCTGTGAACTTCTAGACATTAACGATTTTTCACCAATTTTTGAGGATGATTTTGAATCCTATCCAAATTACAGTTCTTTAACTGGAAATGGTTGGACCAACTACACTGAGGCTGGGAGTAGAGACTGGTTTATTAAAGTTACAAATGACGCTCAAAATTCTGGAAGTAAAATGGTTTCATTAGGGTCTTATAACACAGGTGATGCTAGTACGATTGCTTGGCTGATTACACCTGTTATTGATCTAGATGCTCAAGGAGTAGAGTTTGTGAAGTTTATTTCCTCAAACAGTTTTTCTGATGGTAGTGAATTGGAATTACTTATATCCACGGATTGGGATGGTACAGAAGCCACAATTGAGTCATCATCTTGGAGTACTCTAAATGCAAATATTGTCTCTGACAGTGAATACTATCAAAACTGGGTAGATTCTGGACTTGTGGATTTGAGTTCTTTTTCTGGAAATGGGTACGTTGCTTTCAAATATATTGGTAGTGGACAGGCCTCAACAGATGGAACTTACGAAATTGACGATTTTAAAATTTTAGTGCAAGACTAGAAAGCATTAAAATAAACTTAAAGCCTGTGGGTCTCTCACAGGCTTTTTTTTACATTTTATAATGGATTTTTTTGACTCCTTATACCTTTCTGTTTTTCAACATATAAAACAACGCAAGCCAAAGCTAGCTGTGCGATGGTCAGGTTTGTATGTTTCTATAGTTCAAATAGCTTTGAGCCTTGTTTTAGGTATATTTTTCATAAAGTTTGCAATGCAAATGAAACTCAATGTTTTAGACGATACAAGTTTATGGATTGTATCCATAGGCATTGTTGGTTTTATCTTATTTAAAAACTGGATGAGTTATAATGGAAAAAAGCGCGCGGTTCTCATGTCAAAACGCTTAAAACGTTCCAAAACACACTCTATTTTGCTTTTGATCCTTATTCCGATTTCTCTTTTCTCTTTAGCTTTTATTTTGTCTAAGGCTGCATAAAAAAACCCCCACTAATAAATTGGAGGTCTTTTCAAATTTGAATTTATCTATTAACTATTCGTTGTTTGGATTACCTTCAAGAATAATAAATTCTGAACGTCTATTCATTTGATGTTCGTCCTCGTTACACCCACCTCCACAATCATTTACTGGGGTAGTCTCGCCCATACCAACGCCTGTAATCCTATCTGCAGCAATGCCTTTAGAAACTACATATTGTGCTGTAGTTAGTGCGCGCCTTTCTGATAAACCTTGATTGTAGGACGCACTACCTCTAGAATCTGTATGCGATTCTGCTCGAATTACAATAGATTCGTATTTATTCATGAGTTGTACCAATTTGTCCAGCTCAAAAGCAGCTTGAGCTGTAATATTCGATTTATCAAAATCAAAATAAATTGGATTTAGTATGACTTTATTTGCAAGTATAATTTCGTCAATAGGATCCAACAGAATTTCTGTTGAAACTTCTTCTTCGCTTGTGCCTTCAATAGTTCCTGAAGCACTTTCATATTCTTCCATTGAAGCTGTTAGGTAAAGCACTGTTTCACATTCGATAATGTAACTCACTTCACCCTTTTCTGATGTAATTTTTGTCCCTATCACATTGCCTTCAGTGTCAGTAACATTAACAGTTGCTCCAGCCAGTACAAGACCACTTTCGCTGTCTTTAACAGTCACATTAACCAAAACGTCACAGATAGGCTGCAATACTTTTACAGTATAAATATCATCACTTCCTGCACCACCTTCGCGATTAGAGGATACAAACCCTTCTCCGGATTCATTATTGATGGTGAATGCAAAATCATCTGCATTTCCATTTACAGGAATACCTACATTACGTATAGGCCCCACTTTTCCATCAACCAATTTAGCAAAAAACACATCCATACCACCAAGGCCTAAGTGGCCGTCAGAGGAGAAGTAAAGTGTGTTATCTGCGCTTACAAAAGGAAACATTTCTTGACCTTCAGTGTTTAGTTTTTGGCCTAAATTGGTGGCTTCACCTATACTACCATCGTCATTGATTGGTGCTGAATATATATCAAATTGTCCCATTCCTCCGGCCATATCCGATGCGAAAAATAAGGTTTTTCCATCTGGGCTCACAGCTGGGTTTTTTACGGAGTAGTTTTCTGAATTTAAAGACAGCGCTTCTCCTTCTGACCAACTTCCTAATTCTTTTGTTGATTTATAAAGATTGAGCACACTGAATTTATTTCTAGACAGTGAATCTCTTTCAAAAATATTGTCATAATAGCTTTCTCTAGAGAAATATAAAGTATTTCCATCAGAAGAGAAAGAAACTACTCCCTCATGGTATTTAGTATTTAGTGTATTGACTGCAGTTGGAGCTTGGAAAGACCCATCCTTGTTTTTATTTGCCGCATAAATATCTAAGAAAGGCTCTTCGTTCCATCCGTAGCTCTTACCGTCTTCATTTCTAGCGGTAGCGATGTACAACTTGCCGTCTTGTACCGTACCTCCAAAATCTGAATAAGCAGAGTTGACACCCGCGTCTTGAACATTGAATTTTTTTCCTTTTTCAAGGATTTTTGGCAAATAGTTTGGGTTATTAACAAAAGCAATTGCTCTGTGGTCTGCAGGGCGCATAGAAGCAAATTTTGCCATCTGCGTATTAGACTCGTCGTATTTACCATTGGCTTTTAGCATTTGTGCATACTTGTAAATCGTTTCTGGAGCTTCAGAGGATTTAAGTGTTTTTGCGTACCATTTTTCTGCTTCAACAGTATTGAAAACATTATAATAAGCATCTGCAAGTTTTCCGTAAACATAGGCATTGGTTTCGCCCTTCGCGATCAGTGCTTCATAAGCCTTTGCCGCATCAACAAATTCAAACTTTGAAAAGAGTTTGTCTGCTTTTTTAGTAGCTTTTGATTGTGCATTGGCAAATAAACCAGTGACTAATATGATAATTAAAATTGAACTGTATTTTTTCATGATAATGTACTTAGCTTAAATTTAGAAATAACGAGGTGATCGAGAAACTTTTGAAGAAAATCTGAAATCAAAATTTATGAATATTTCGTGAGATGAATTTGTTACAATATCCAAATCCGATCGGATAGCATCATAAGCATATCCTACACGAAGGTTTTCCATAACTTGAAAGTTAATCATACCACTAAATGAATCTTCAAGTCGATATCCGACTCCGACTTCAATTAAATCATACATAAATAAATTAGCATTGATATCATAACTTATTGGTGCATCAAATGCATATTTCAATAAAGCATGTGGCTTAAGTTTAAAATTTTCTGACAGGTCAAAAACGTAACCAGCAGCAGCAAACATATGTTCTGATTCTGAACCAATTTTAGTTCCATTGGCATCTAAATGTACACCGTTGAGAATATTTGGCACAGAAACAGAGACGTAATATTTGTTTGGTTTGTAAAAATACACACCTGCTCCTATATTTGGCGTTGTTTCATTAATGGCGCTTGCAAAAAACGGATCCCCCATATCAACTAGGTTAATTTGTGATTCTGCAATACCAATATCGTGAAACGTAAACCCGCCTTTTACTCCGAAAGCAAGGCGTGTTTCCATACCCGTAGGAATTGTGTAAGAAACATCTACATAGGCATTTGTTTCTTGGACAGGCCCAATTTGGTCTGAAATTACAGAAAGTCCCATTGCTAATTGTTTCCCAACAGGTGAATGAATATTAAACGTATAGGTTTCTGGTCCGCCATCTAGACCCACCCATTGACTACGATATAGCGCGCCGATGGATAGACCTTCAGAAATTCCAGCATATGCTGGGTTTATAATATTCATATTGTACATGTATTGCGTATACTGAGGATCCTGCTGAGCAGAAATCTGCTGTGCAATAAGTACGGTTAAAAATATTAGAATTAATTTTTTCATTTTTATTTTGTTAGTTGTTTAGGTTAGTAATTTAGATAAATCCAGCTGATTGTTGGTTCGCGACCTGAAGCATATTGTATGACATAGAAATAGGTCCCTACAGGCAATAATTCGTCTGAAGACCCACTGCTTGCGTCCTGACCACACCAGTGGTCAACATAGTCATTAAGTTCAAAGACCTTAACGCCATATCTATTGTAAATTTCAGCTTTCACAATATCTTCCTGCTCTTCTAGATGGTCAAGAACCAAACAGTCATTGAGGCCATCTCCATTGGGTGATATACCTTGGGGTATATCTACACAATTTTGATTTTGGAAGTAATTTACATTAATTATTGTTTCCGAAGCACAGCTTGTAGTTAAATTAGTTACCATTACAACAACAGGGCCATTTGTCAAATCTGCCCCATGAATAAAACTTCCACTAGTGTCCTCTGCGATGAGCTGATTATCAACGTACCATGAATAGTTGTATTCGGATGTCATATCGGGGTCGTTAACGATATTAACGCTGAGTTCAGCTTCACCATTAACACATTTATTAAATGACGTGTCCTCTTCTAATTCAGGCACAATCCCTGGTAAAACATTGATTACGGTGCTTGCGTAACAGGCTGTTTCTTCATTATAAGCAGTGACAAGATATTCCCCATATGCTTGAGCTCCTTCTGCGAACACAAATGTATTATCAGGGCCAGATTGAATATCCACGTTTTCATATGTCCAGTAGTATACAACATCTGGTGATTGTGCCGATGCATCAATATTAACTTCAAGAACAGCCTCTTCTCCTGCACAGATAAATACGTCGTTTTCTACAGCAACAGGGATTGGTGTTGGCGTGATTTCAACAAGCACTGTATCGGTTACAGTTGCGGTCTCACCATTACATAAGTTGTATGTTACCGCAGCTGTATATGTGGTAGTTTCTTCAGGGTAAACAGTGATAGTATCCTCAGTCCCAACAACAGTATCTCCATCGTACCATTCAAATACATAGTCAGCCTCTCCAACTGATGGAGAAAAGCGCCAAGACTCGTTTGATGCTTCCCAGGCACTTGTATTTCTATCTTCTGGTGTAAATGCAATGGTGTCATCAATATTTTGAATACCTACTAAGGCAAGTCCATCATTCCATTCTGTACAGATTGGCTTGTCTATAATATTTACATCTATAAAATTTGAGGATTCATAAAGAATAATCTGAGATGTAGAGGTGTAATCTGAACAGCTGAAACCAAAATGGCAGACATCAATATAATTAACTACAAATTGTCGTGCAGGAGCACTTCCCAAAACCATATAATTAATCTCACCACAATCTGAAGGGTCAATGTCGTGACCAACACCAAAGATATTAGCTTCAGAAATTGTTGTATTAGAACTGTTCGGGAGTTGATCAGGAGTTGAACTTCCAAATCCTTGTAAATCCCATCCATTTCCAGTTCCAGCATTTTCAAGTTCAAAAGACAAAACACCATTTGAACCAATCAGTATTTGGCTGTAGGTTTCTCCAAAGAAACAAAAGTCAAAACCAAGGTCAATAGCTTCTGACCAAATGTCATCCGTATCAATACTTGTGGGCGTTCCACCTTCTAATATTGGCGCTGGGCATTCATCTAGTAAAGTGACATCATAAGATGTGGTATCCTGGCCAATTATATGGTAGGACGCTGTTAGTACCGTAGCAGAATCATTATCACTACAAAATGTTGTGTCTTCTCCAGCATAAACAATCGAGCATTCATTTGGTGGTGGTGGACACAAAAATGTGAGTGGATCACTTTCCAAAAGACAGCTTGTATCGTCTGTGTTTAATACAGAAATGACCACTTGGGTATTGGCAGCATATGGACCAAAAGTCACCACACTTGTAGCTGTTGCTGTTTGAGCTGCACTCCCTTGATCATCAGTCAATTCAAGATTTGATGAACTTCCCATGTCTGTAATGTTAGCTTCAATATAAAATTCTTGATTGGGTTCGCAACTGCCTACTATATCGAATTCAACGGTTTGCGTAATGCAAGTTTTACAAGATACATCGAAATCCCATGAAGTAAACCCAAATGAAGATTCACAACTTGTAAAAGAACTAGAGTCAACCTCGATATATATAGAGGTTAAGGTAGATTCTATAACTACACCACTTAGGTCCTCAAGTCCAGCATCGTTGTTGTTAAAGAGTACTGTTCCTGAATTATCCGCCCCGTCAAAAATGGTAATATTATCAAAATCATCGATGGTTCCTTCGTTAAAGGTTAATTTAAGAGGATATCCATCATTAGAAGTAAACACCCAGTAAGTATTATCATCATTGGTGTAACAGTAGTTTATGTTAACAATTTCATTTGCACCACAGTCAACCGTGTAATCAGTTTGTTGCGTCGTGGTAAAGGTTCTGGGTCCTGACCAAGTAGAATAGCCGTCTTCCGTTCCACAATATGCACGAATATATACATCATAAGTTGTTAGAAAATCTAAATCAGTAAAGGTTGTGGAGTTAATTGCTGTAAAGATACCAGCTCCAGTTGGAGCAGGATCACCAGTTGGGACAATTACATATTCCCAAGATTCATTACCGTTTTGTGTTTCCCAATCAAAATCTGCTGTAGTTCCACTAATATTTGATATGGTAAGTCCTGTAGGCGCCAAACAACTCGGAGGTGGCGCACAAGTAACCAAAATTTCATATCCAGAGGCGTTAATAATCCCATCACTATCAAAAACAAATGTGAGCGCTCCAGTGGCATCTGTGGAGGTGATAGGATCAGGGGCAGTAGATCCTGTAAATTCACCAACTTCTGTACTTGAGGTATCTGGGCCGTTATAAACTGTGATGAAATCCCAACCGCTTTCTAAATCAAATGAAATAAATGTAAATGTCACAACATCTCCTGTGTTTTCTGGAAATACAGTAACGGTTATTAATTCGTTATTCCCGTAGTTGCCATTGGCACCTCCAGAGTCGAAAATTGTATCACCACAGGCAGGACTTATTGTTATATTTACAGGGCTAGTCCATGCACTAGAATCACCACCATCACAAATTGCTCTGATGAATATTTCGTAATCTGTTCCAGAATCTAAGCCTGTGATTGTGTATGGATTTGTTGTCATTGGAGTTCCAGCGGTTGTAGGAATTCCAGTTCCTTGTGGTTGAACGACATATTCCCATTGCGATTCTCCATTATTTGCTGTCCATGAGACATCAACTGAGCTTGCAGTAACATTTGAAGTTTCAAAATCTGTAGGCGCCAAACATGTTGGAGGTGGCGCACAAGTAACCAAAATTTCATAACCATCTCTTGTTATAGAACTATCACTATCAAAAACAAATGTGAGCGCTCCAGTGGCATCTGTGGAGGTGATAGGATCAGGGGCAGTAGATCCTGTAAATTCACCAACTTCTGTACTTGAGGTATCTGGGCCGTTATAAACTGTGATGAAATCCCAACCGCTTTCTAAATCAAATGAAATAAATGTAAATGTCACAACATCTCCTGTGTTTTCTGGAAATACAGTAACGGTTATTAATTCATTGTTGCTGTAGTTGCCATTGGCACCTCCAGAGTCGAAAATTGTATCACCACAGGCTGGAGGTTCTGGAGCATCTTCACAACTAACGTCTAAAGTATAATCTCCAACGGAGCTAGACCAACCAAAGACGTAAACAAAGTATGATTCGTTTTCTACAGATGTTATGGAAACTTCAGATTGTGTGCTACAACTATCATCATTTCCATCAACACATATCAAATCAGAACAGTCTCCGGAATATACTTGGATTTTAGTGTCATAGGAAGACCCACAAAGAGAGAATGTTATGTCTTGACCGGTTCCAGTAAATTCGTACCACACGCCCGGCGCACCAGAAGTTGTGCCGCATGATGCAGTAGGAGCTCCTGTAGAAGTTGCGCCAACTGTAGTTCCTGTAACAGTATCCCCACAGCTTACAGAAATGGCATCTGTACAAATATCGTTTTGAGCGAAAATCGTAATGGTAAACGAAAAGCACATCAGTGCGGTAGTGATATTTTTCATCTTGTAAATTGGTTAATTTGAACTTTGAATTTAACAAAATCGTAACACATTAACTTGGTTTTAATTACGTTAATAGATAAAAGGTTAAAAAAGACCGACCAAAAGCATAATTATTGATTAAAACTTTATCTTTCCTCTATTTATTAATGTGTAATTTTGCATTCATTATGATTGAGAAAAAAGACAGTAATTTGGAGTCAGCAGTGCTTGTTGGGGTAATTACCAAGACCCAAAATGAAGAACAATCCAAAGAATATTTAGATGAGTTGGCGTTTTTGACCTACACTGCTGGAGGTGAAGTTGTTAAGCGTTTTACACAAAAAATGGATATGCCCAACCCAAAAACATTTATTGGCTCCGGCAAAATGAAAGCCTTGGAAGAATTCATTAAAGAAAATAAAATTGGAACTGCTATTTTTGATGATGAACTATCTGCTGCTCAAGAGCGAAATATCAGCAAAATCTTAAATTGTAAAGTTTTAGACCGCACCAATCTCATTCTCGATATTTTTGCCCAACGCGCGCAAACCAGCTATGCTAGAACTCAAGTAGAATTGGCCCAATGCCAATACCTATTGCCACGACTTAAAGGCATGTGGACACACCTTGAGCGTCAAAAAGGGGGGATCGGAATGCGTGGACCAGGGGAAACTGAAATTGAAACAGATCGACGAATCGTTAGAGAAAAAATAGCTCTTCTTAAGGCTAAAATCAAAAAAATTGACAAGCAAATGTCCGTTCAGCGTGGCAATCGTGGGGCTTTGGTGCGTGTCGCTTTGGTGGGCTATACCAATGTTGGAAAATCTACGTTGATGAATGTCATTAGCAAATCGGATGTTTTTGCTGAAAATAAATTATTTGCAACCCTAGATACTACAGTACGCAAAGTTGTAGTAAAAAACTTGCCATTTTTGATGAGTGATACTGTAGGATTTATACGGAAACTCCCAACACAATTGGTTGATTCTTTTAAAAGTACTTTGGATGAGGTGCGGGAGTCAGATTTATTATTACACGTTGTAGACATCTCTCATCCCAGTTTTGAAGAGCATATAGAATCGGTCAATAAAATATTGGAGGAAATTCATGCCTTGGATAAGCCCACGCTTATGGTATTTAATAAGATTGATGCATACACCCCTGAGCCTTTTGATGAAACCGACCTCATTAATCCACGCACAAAAGCGCATTATTCCCTACAGGAATGGAAAGCTACATGGATGTCTAAAATTGGTGATCATTCGCTATTTATTTCAGCCTTAAACAAAGAAAATCTTGAAGATTTTCGTAAACGTGTTTTCGTTGAGGTGCGTAAAATTCATATTCAACGTTTTCCTTACAACCATTTCTTATATCCTGATTATGAAGATAATAAATAAAAAAAAAGCACCATTTGGTGCTTTTTTTTTAAATGAATAGGTCTTAAAAATCATAGTTAACACCAATACCAAAGACTTGACGTGTTTGCAGACCTTTAAACGCGTTGTCGTCATATATAGTTTGGATAGAGAAGTTGGCCGAAATGTATTTATTTACAGTCATGATTAAATTCATGCTGTAATCCAAATCGATGTTTTTAGCTTCGATAAGATAGTTAGAAAATAGATTCAAAATATTTTCCATGCTTATATTTTTCATCAAATTGAGTTTATAATAAGCACTAATTGAGGCTCCTAGTTCGTAACGGCTACTCTTCCCTTCTTCAACACCAAAATACTCTTCGTTTGGCAGGGTTAGGCTCTTATCTACTATAATAAATCGGCTTGTGGCTGGTGCAATATTGATCTTAAGGTTATCGCTTTTTTTCCAAAATAGTCCTGGTCCAAATTGTATGTATGCTGGAGATAAAAATGTTGTTGGTCCTTTTGTATCTTTGTCTAGGTCGTCAGCGAATTGTGTTTTAAAATTCAAAAAGAAAGAATAATGCCATAAGTTCTTTGCTTTTTTCCCAAGGATAGAGTTCCATTCTAAAAGGTCACTAGACTTTTGGACCTCTTGTCCCTTAATTTTAGTAATGCCGAAATTAGCAATCAATTTATTGTCCCAGGTCCAATGTTCTTTTAGGTAGTTAAAATCGTAATTAAGACCAAGTGTTCCAGAGATATTATCGACGCCGCCTGCAATCCAATTGTTAAATGAGGATTGGTTGGCTAAAAAGGTAATTACCCCTTTTTTGGTCCAATTTGATTGAATTTGATCAGTGTTTTGTGCATAGCTAGAGGTAAGCTGAACGCTCAGCGCTAAGAGTAGGATTTTTTTCATTTGATTTTCAGATTTAGGGTGTATTGTAATACAAAGATATTATTATACTTGAGTTCTCAAATAATATTCAGGCGAAATTATATTTTTTTCCTCTTGGTGAGTGGTACTGAAGAGCAGGCCTCTCCATACATAATGGATTTTGCGATTGGTTGCAACTTTTGAATAAGCATCAAGTATGCATTTTGGGGTACAGGTTTATTTGTACAGCCCTTTATAATGACAGGTTTGTCTGTGCAATAATCTAAGTTCAAATTGTTAATTATTGCAGCGTAAATTATGGATTCTAGCTGCTCCATAGATCCGACAATAACTGTCTTTGCAATGCCACTAAGATGCGTTTGGATGAGCATATAGGCCCATGTAGGGACAATTGCGTCAGAACTACAATGCAGGGCAATATGGTGGTTTTTGTACTGCTGCCAATCGAATTTTTTTAGCGTTTCTCTAAATTCTTTTTCTTTCAAAACAAGCTCTTGAAATAGCCAATACTTAATATCTATAAGGCTACGTTTCTCTGTTGTGTAGAATGTTTCTAGGTCAATTGAAACTAAATTGCTTTTCGCTACGCGATTTATAATTTCGTCTGCCATTCTAAAGCATTCCAAGTTCAAGTTTTGCTTCGTCGCTCATCAAATCTTGTGTCCACGGTGGATCAAAAGTGATTTCGACTTCTGCATTTTTCACCTCGTCTAGAGACTTTACTTTTTCTTCAACTTCCAAGGGAAGTGTTTCTGCAACAGGGCAATTTGGTGTTGTAAGCGTCATTAGGATTTTAACCTCATAATCTTCATTCACAAAAACGTCATAGATGAGACCTAGCTCATAAATATCTACAGGAATTTCTGGATCGAATATGGTTTTTAGAACGCGGACAATTTTTTCGCCTAAAGCATTAACATCTATAGTTGATTCACTCATGATTGTTGTTGTGTTTGGTATGCAATAGCATACATTTTTATTTGTTTGATCATACTTACCAACCCATTAGCGCGAGTTGGCGAGAGGTGTTCTTTAAGGCCAATTTTGTCAATAAAATTAGTATTGGCTTCTAAAATTGATTGTGGAGTTTGTTGTGTAAATACACGGATCAAAATCGCCACTATGCCCTTTGTAATGATCGCATCACTATCTGCTGTAAAAACAACTTTATCTTGCTCAAATTCGGCGTGAAGCCATACTTTACTTTGGCACCCTTTGATGATGTTATTATCCGTTTTGTGTTTTGGATCGATAAGAGGTAAAGATTTGCCGAGTTCAATCATATACTCATAGCGTTCCATCCAATCTTCAAACATGGAAAACTCATCTACTATTTCTTCTTGAATTATTTTTATACTCATAATGCAAAAATACGATTCTTATTTTTGAATTGCATCGCCTTCGCTCATGTACAATAAATGGGACACCAAAGCTTTGATTTGATCAGGAGGATTTCCATGATCAAAACTACGTGACCTGAAAGTTGAGGTGTTGATTTTGATGGTCAATTCGCCGTGCTGAACTTGATCTGTATGCCGATCGTTTGAAGGAGCTTCTAGATTTTCGAATTCTTTGAAATCGATTTTATTCAAAAGGTCAAGTGCTTTTGCCCAATCTATTGGCACCACTTCTCTGGTTGTAAATTTAATTTTAGCATAGTCAAGAAAAGTTTTTACTTTATTTTGCTGGACATGATGTTCTCTATAGAATCCACGGGTGTAGTATTTATATATCATCGCTACTTTTCGATTATCATTTTTGCTCTGTTTGTCTAATTTATTCGACACACATTGGGTTGATAAGATAGTAATACAGAAAAAAGTAAGTAGAATTTTCATATTTTAAATTAACTCAGCATCAGTTGGGCTTTTTTTAGAGCTGCAACCAATAGATCTATTTCTTCTTTTGTATTGTAAAAAGCAAAAGACGCGCGTGCAGTTCCTGAAATTCCGTAAAAATCCATAATCGGTTGTGCGCAGTGTTGGCCGGTTCTAATGGCAATACCAAATTTGTCTATAATAGTTCCTAGATCGTAAGCATGAACACCATCAATATTGAACGAGATAACAGATGTTTTGTTGCTTGAGGTACCATAAATCTTTAAGCCCTCAATTTCCAGCAGCTTAGTGGTGGCGTAGGCTAAAAGTTCATTTTCATAAGCCGCTATGCGTTCGAATCCAATAGAATTCATATAATCAACAGCTGCTCCAAAAGCTATCCCCCCACAAATGTTTGGTGTTCCAGCTTCAAATTTATGTGGTAAATCAGCGTAAGTTGTCTTGTCGAAAGTAACCTCGGAAATCATTTCACCACCACCCTGGTATGGAGGTAGTTTTTTTAACCATTCTTCTTTGGCATATAACATTCCTACACCAGTTGGGCCACACATCTTATGGGCCGATGTGACGTAGAAATCAACATCCAACTCTTGTACATCAGCCTTAATGTGTGGGCAAGCTTGTGCGCCATCTACAAGTACAGCTGCACCTACACTGTGGGCTTTTGTAATAATTTTTTTGATGGGGTTAATGGTGCCTAAAGCATTTGAAATATGATTCGTAAAAATTAATTTAGGTTTTAATTTTAGTAGGGTCTCAAATTCATCCATGTCTAGTTCTCCTTCTTGAGTCATCGGAATTACTTTGAGTAGTGCTCCTGTTTTTTCACAGAGCATTTGCCATGGAACAATATTACTGTGGTGTTCAAGAGCAGAAACCAACACGACATCATTTTTTTTAAGAATAGATCCGAAGCCACTGGCGACAAGATTAATGCTGTGTGTTGTTCCCGATGTGAAAATGATTTCGTGTGCGTGTTTAGCATTAAAATGTTTCTGGATGGTTTGCCTCGATTCTTCGTACTTATCTGTAGCTTCCTGACTGAGTTGGTGTACACCGCGGTGAATATTAGCGTTGTATAGGCTGTAATAATCAACAATTACATCAATCACCTGCTTTGGGGTTTGTGCAGTTGCAGCATTGTCGAAATAAACCAAAGATTTCCCATTGATTTTCCGGCTTAAAATGGGAAAATCTTTTCGAATTTCATGGACATTTAAATAAGAATTCTGATTTTTCATTACAAATTAAATCCAATATTAACACCAAGTTTTTGTGCGATCAATTTATTAACTCGATTTTTGAGCTGTGGAATTTTAACGCTTTCTAGAACATTATTAGCGAATGCATACATCAGCAATGCCTTTGCTTCCTTTTCTGGGATACCGCGCGCGCGCAGGTAAAACATGGCATTTTCATCCAATTGACCTATAGTACAACCGTGAGAACATTTCACATCATCTGCAAATATTTCGAGTTGAGGTTTTGTGTTTATAGTCGCTTTATCATTGACCAATAAATTATTATTCGCTTGGAAGGCATTTGTTTTTTGAGCCTCCTTTTCAACGACAACTTTACCATTGAAAACACCAACAGCACTATCGCCAAAAATCCCTTTGTAATCTTGATGACTTTCGCAATTGGGTTCTATATGATGTACGAGCGTGTTGTGGTCTACATGTTGTTTGTTACCAATGATTGTAACACCTTTTAATGTAGAATCAATACGCTGGCCTTTTTGATAAAAGTTCAGGTTATTTCTTGTGAGCTTTCCTCCAAAACTAAAAGTGTGAACGGCAACATTACTTTCTTTATGTTGTTCAATGAATGTGTTGTCTATAAGTGACGCTTCAGATTTATCGTTTTGTACTTTGTAGTAATCTATAACAGCTCGTTTACCCGCAAAAATTTCTGTCACACTATTTGTTAGAGTTGGATTTTCACTTAAACTTTGGTGGCGCTCGATGATTTGTACCTGCGCATTTTCATCAACCACGATTAAATTTCTAGGTTGCAATAACATAGCTGTCTCCTTTCCTGTAGAAAAATGTATGATTTGAATCGGGCGATCCGAAAGTTTATTCCTTTTGATATGAATGTAAGCTCCTTCGTGACAAAAGGCAGTGTTTAGCGCATTTAATCCGTTTTTTTTAGCAATTTTATTGAAATAATTTTCAATTACTGCTTGATATTTTGGCTTATCTAATGCAGATGACATGAGGCAAACGTCAATAGCTTCGTGGGTAGTTTTCGATAAATGTGAAGCATATTGTCCATCCACGAAGACAATTTTATAACTATCGATATCGTGTATAAAATAGGGCTGTACATCTTTGTATTCAACTGTATTTTCGGTATTTGCAAAAACACTAAAGTCTTCCTTAAGGACTTTATTTAACGAAGTATACTTCCAATCCTCATTTTTTTTAGTTGGAAAACCTTCATTTTCAAAAACTTTAATCGCCTCACCTCTTAAGTTAGCCATTAAGTTACTTTCCATTGAAATTTGATTTTCAAAGGCAATAAAGGAAGACAATAATTTTTCTTTTAGGCTCATAAAACCGTAAATTAGTTAGCGTTGATTCACTTCTTTTTTGATCCAATCATAACCTTTTTCCTCAAGTTCAAAGGCCAGTTCTTTACCGCCAGACTTCACGATTTTTCCATCGTAAAGGACATGAACAAAATCAGGAACAATATAATCTAACAGACGCTGGTAATGTGTGATCACTAATACAGCATTGTCCTTGGTTTTTAGTTTGTTGACGCCATTGGCTACGATTCTTAATGCATCAATGTCAAGACCAGAATCCGTTTCGTCCAAAATAGCTAGTTTTGGTTCCAACATTGCCATTTGAAATATTTCATTTCTCTTTTTCTCACCCCCAGAGAAACCTTCGTTTAGTGAGCGCGAAAGAAATTTACGATCAATCTCTAAAAGTTCTGATTTTTCACGGATACGTTTCAACATTTCACTAGCAGGCATGTCTTCTAAGCCTTTTGCTTTACGTGTTTCGTTGAGGGCTGTTTTGATAAAATTTGTAACTGTAACTCCAGGAATCTCAACAGGATATTGAAACGACAAAAATACCCCTTGGTGTGCACGCTCTTCCACACTCAATTCACCAATGTCCTTACCTTCAAAAAGAATTGATCCTTCCTCGATTTCATATTCTTCTTTACCCGCAATAACAGAAGCAAGAGTACTTTTGCCAGAGCCGTTGGGCCCCATTATGGCGTGTACCTCTCCTGGTTTAATGTCTAAATTGATTCCTTTTAAAATAGATTTTTCATCTATTTGTGCATGTATGTTTTTTATTTCTAGCATAGTTAATTTGTTCCTAGAATTAGCGTATTATTAGGTTTTTTATCTGCTTTAACAGATATAATTTTTTTGACATCAAATTTCTTTTCCCATAGGATTTTTTCATGTTTTTCAGTAGAAATAATCCCTTTGAGTTCTACGAAAATCATTTCTGAATCAGTTGTTTGAATTTGTGCCGCTCGCTTGTTGAGCTCAAGTACTTTTTCGCTCATGTATACTCCGTAAATTTCGTGATCTGTTTGCAACACAGCGGCATCATCAAAGAACAGATATCCCCCTTTAATGGTTGTGAGCTTTTCGGAAGAATTTACACATCCAAGATTGATTACAAGCAGAAATATAAAGCTGATTTTTTTCATGTTTATAAAGTTTATCCAACAGAGCCTTCAAGACTTATTTCTAATAATTTTTGAGCCTCAACGGCAAATTCCATAGGTAACTTGTTAAGTACATCTTTGCTAAAACCATTGACAATAAGCGCAATGGCTTTTTCAGTATCAATACCTCTTTGATTACAATAAAAGATTTGATCTTCACCGATTTTACTCGTGGTGGCTTCATGTTCAATTTGTGCTGTTTTATTTTTGGCTTCAATGTAAGGAAAAGTGTGTGCCCCACATTCATTACCCATCAACAAGCTATCGCATTGAGAGAAATTTCGGGCGTTAGTCGCTCTAGAGCTTACTTGCACTAATCCTCTGTAACTATTTTGTGATTTTCCTGCGGAAATTCCCTTGCTTATAATGGTTGATTTAGTGTTTTTACCGAGGTGAATCATTTTGGTGCCTGTATCTGCCTGTTGGTAGTTATTGGTTACAGCTATTGAGTAAAATTCACCAACAGAATTATCACCCTTTAAAACACATGACGGATATTTCCAAGTTACCGCGCTACCCGTTTCCACTTGGGTCCATGAGATCTTTGCATTTTTTTCGCACAATCCACGCTTTGTAACAAAGTTGTAAACTCCTCCTTTTCCTTCCGCATTCCCAGGATACCAGTTTTGAACAGTAGAGTATTTAATTTCTGCATCTTCTAATGCAATAAGTTCCACTACTGCTGCATGCAATTGATTTTCATCCCGACTTGGCGCTGTGCATCCTTCCAAATAACTTACGTAGCTTCCTTGGTCTGCGATAACTAATGTGCGTTCAAACTGTCCCGTCCCAGCTTGGTTTATTCTAAAGTAGGTAGAGAGTTCCATTGGGCAGCGCACACCTTTTGGGATGTAGCAAAAACTTCCATCACTAAATACTGCGCTGTTCAGTGCAGCATAATAGTTATCCCTTTTGGGGACAATTGTACCTATATATTTTTTGACCAATTCAGGGTGTTCTTTTATGGCTTCAGAAATGCTCATAAAAATGATGCCTTTTTCCGATAATGTCTTTTTAAAAGTAGTGGCGACTGATACTGAATCAACGACAACATCCATTGCAACTCCTGATAGTTTTTTCTGTTCGTCTAAGGATATGCCAAGTTTCTCAAATGTTGCCAAAAGCTCTGGATCTACTTCGTCAAGAGAATCGTATTTTGGCTTGCTGTTGGGTGCCGAGTAATAGGATATGGCTTGAAAATCAGGTTTTTCATATGAAACGTTTGCCCAATCGGGTTCATCCATTTCCTTCCAAATTTTGAAGGCTTCAAGGCGCCAATCGGTCATCCATTTGGGTTCATTTTTTTTCTCAGAAATAGCGCGTACAATAGACTCATCTAGACCTACAGGAAAGGTCTCAGATTCTATATCTGTGTAAAAACCATATTCGTACTGCTTAGTTTTTAGCTCTTCTCTTAAGTCGTCTTCAGTGTACTTGTTCATTCCTGTGTTTTGTTAATTATTTAAAGAGAAAAAGATTCTCCACAACCACATGTACGGTTGGCATTTGGGTTTTTGAAAACGAAACCACTACCGTTAAGACCACCTGAATAGTCCAAGGTTGTTCCGATTAGGTATAAAAAGCTTTTGGTGTCTACAATTATTTTGATGCCATTATCTTCAAAGAGTTTATCGCTTTCATTTTGGCTTTTATCAAATTTTAAATCATAGGCTAAGCCTGAGCAACCTCCGCTCTTTACACCAACGCGTACAAAATCAGTTGCTGGGTTAAAACCATCCTCTTGCATGAGGGCTTCAACTTTACTTTTTGCTACTTCGCTTACATTTATCATAACTTCTTAAATAGAAAGTTTCTAAATTAGGGAACAAATATACAACATAACACCTTACGATGCTATTTACTAACATTATATTAGCATATGTAATTATAGGTTTTTATTATGGTTGTGCGTACTGAGGGTTATTAATGAAGCTAAAATCTGAGAGCGATAACAAAAATGCTTTAAGATTTGCTTTTTCTGTTGGGTTTAGTTGTACCCCACCTTGTGCTACTTTTTTCATTAGTGGATCTATAGTCGCAGAGTTTTGTAGTCCTTCGCTGTAGTGATCGATGACGTCCTCTAAGGTAGCAAATCTCCCGTCATGCATATAGGGCGCTGTAAAAGCTAGATTACGCAGCGAGGGTGATTTGAATTTGGCATTGTCGTTGGGGTCGCCTGTAGCTAGCGCCAGTCCCAAGTCTGTCGGGTTGGCATCTAGCCCGTTGTTGTGAAATTTATTATCAGTCCAAAGAGGGTTGTTTTCACTGCCATGACAATGAAAACAATCGCCACGATTTTCATCCATAAAAATATTAAATCCTTCAATTTCTTCAGAAGTAAGGGTAGCTTGCCCCAAAAGATAGCGGTCAAATTTTGAATCAGCTGAAATAATACTGCGTTCGAATTGTGCGATGGCTTTACTTATCCCGACAGAGTCGATTGTTGCCCTTCCAAAAGCCTGTTCAAAAAGTCGGGGATATGTAGTGTCTTGCTGTAGCTTATGCACAAGACTTTGGAAGGTGTTGTGCATTTCAATAGGGTTAGTTATGGGGTCAAATACCTGCCGCTCAAGGCCTAATTCTCTTCCATCCCAGAAAAACCTATCATCATAATTCCATGCTAAGTTAAATAGGGGCATACCATTTCTGGTTCCTTCAATGTTATCTATGCCAATACTGTATCGCAGGCCATCGGTAAAGGCCTTTGTTGGATTGTGGCAGCTGGCGCAAGATTGAGTGTTGTCGGCTGAAAGTTGTTTGTCAAAAAACAATCGTTTGCCTAATGCAATACCCTCTTGAGTCAAAGGGTTATTCGTTGGAATTACAGGCGGTAAGATTCGTCCTTCGAATACTTCTGGGATGTTTAAATTTACGGGCGTTGGGACATAGCCATTAATTACAGCTGCCTCATCCTCTGAACAAGAAAGGCATAGGGCGAAAATCAAGATTATATGTTTTAAATTGTTACTCAACAGATACTAAGTTAAAAACATTTTGACCATTATTAAACATCAAAATTTGCGCCGCACTGTTGGGCATCAACATTTGATTGTATTCATTTAAATCCCATAAATAGGGGTTTTTAAACCATTGTGATATATCCATTTCTATATTAATTTGGGTATTCTCTGAAAGTGTTACTGCGCCTAAGTTTACTTCAAAAAAGGTGTCTTGAGGGAAACTAGGATTTGGCCCTGGGTTATCTGCAGCCCGAATTGCATGGTAATTGTATCCTGCTTGCGCTCCAGTGGAGTTTACGAACTTCCCGTCCAACTGCATATAGTGGTATCCACCACCCAGCATTGCTGGAACATTCCATGACGCAGAGTTCAGTTCAGGGTATATTCCATCGCCATTGTCTTCATTTGTGAACCCGAAAATGAAAGAAACCCTAGTATATTCTCCTAAAGAAACGGATTGATTTGAACTAAAATTGAATGTGCTTTCATTTTCCAAATCTACAAGGGTGTATTCGTCTAGTGTTATGACATCTCCTGAGGCCTTGGTTAATTGTATTTTAGAAATTAGATACCTTAATCGTTCAATACTGAGTTCGTTGCCATATGCATTTGTGAATTGAATAATATTAAAGTCTTCGTTTGTTACTAATGTGTCGCCCCATTTGTGTGTAAATGTCAAATTTATGGGCGCTGACGCTAAAACATTGTCATTATTGTCAGATGAACAACTAAATAAAGAAAGGGTAATTGTTAAAAGTATCAGTTGAAGTTTCATTGAATTGCATTTAGTATTAGAATATCTGTAAAACCTTTGTTGTCTGGCAAATCTATATTAGAACTGTTAGAATTTCCAACGCCAATTATTGTGCCATTTTCAAGCTCAGTAACATCCATCAAAAGATCAATATCACTTCCGCCCAACGAGGATTGTGCTTTGAGGGTTCCATGGGTATTGATTTTGAAGAGCCAGGCATCATTTTGCCCATTATTATTTGTGAGATCTCCATTATCACTTCTCGAATTCCCAGCAACAATAAAATCATTATTTTGGGTTTTATAGATAGATTGAACACCGTCAAACCCACTCCCCCCATAACTATTTTCCCACAGCACAACACCATCAGAATTTATTTTAACTGCCCAAATATCTGCAGCGCCATTATTTGATGAAATATCTATGTCGTTGCTTCTGCTGTCCCCAACAATAATAAAATTTCCGTCTTGAGTCCCAGTAATTCCTCTGGCTTCATCAATTTCACTACCTCCATAAGATTTTTCCCAAATTAAAGTACCTGAGCTCGAAACTTTTAAAACCCAAAAATCATATGATCCTTTGTTGTTATTGATGTCTACATCCTCACTGTCTGAGGATCCAACAATTATAAAGTTTCCATTTTGTGTTTCAACGGCATCATAGGCCGTGTCTGTAAATGTGCCTCCAAAATAACGACTCCATTGGAGGTTACCATCTGTGTCGAGTTTAATGACCCAATAATCTCCACCTGCGTGTCTTTGCATGTTTATGCGGCTATTTCCTTCACCCTCAGAAGCTGAAACATCAAGAACTCCAGACAATAGATACCCTTGATCTTGTGTTTGAATAACAGAAAAAGCACTGTCGGCACCTGCGTAGCCTAAGGATTTTTCCCAAAGTATTGTTCCTGTGGTGTTGAGTTTTGCTAGCCAAAAGTCATTGTAACCCGCATTGGCTGAAACATCATTATCGCTGCTTTTACTGCTGCCTATAATTGCATAGCCACCGTCATTGGTCACGATTATATCTTGCCCGCGGTCGTCGTCTGTGCCTCCATAAATTTTTTGCCATTGTTGTTCTCCTTCAGCACTAAATTTTAACAAAATATAATCGTAAGAGTTATTGGTTTTGTTTAAAATATCTTCATCCATGCTTTGGGTGTATCCCAAAACGGCATAGCCTCCATCTGAAGTGCTTACCACCGACTGAGCGCTCTCATTTCTTGTTCCTCCTAGGGTTAAAATTTGTTGAATTTCTATAGCTTCATTTCCAGTTGAAGGTTCATCATTTTCAGTAGAACTACACCCCAATGAACCAAGAAGTATAATGAGAACAAAACAAACTATTTTAATGTTTTGTATTAAGTTCATTGAGATTTTATTAATTGCTTTTTTTGACAATGAACAGGCCTTTTTCTATGTCGCTTATGATTATATTTCCACTTTCGAAATAGGGATATACATTCCACACACCATTGAAATTAGCGTTATCATTTTCAGGGTAAGTGTCGAAAAAACCTACTTCACTCATGGATTGATTTCCGATATCACTGATACTAATTTCGCGCATGCCCGCTCTGTAGCTAGCTAAGAAATAACTATCGCCAAGAGTGTATCCGTTGTGGTCAATGGAGGTGTTTTGTGAAAAATACTCAAAACTTAGAGTTGGATCATCCAAATCACTGAAATCAAAAATCAGTGTTCGTGTATTGTTGCCAAAGTTTTGCTCGTCGAGCTCATCTCCCACGATGAAATATTGCAAATCCTCTGTAAACCACCCTTGATGAGTATACTTGATGTTGCTGTAGTCGATTGTTGAAATTGTTGTTGGATTTTCTTTGTCTGAAACATCAACAATAACGACTTCGTCTTCATTGCTGCCAATAAGGATTTCTTTTCCTGTAAAATCTGTGTCAGGGCCATTGTATGTTACCACTTGTGCATCATGAGAATAACCACCGTCTCCGAATCCACCTTCAGATACAGGCGAAGCCGGGTTTTGGATATTAATGAATAAAGGACCGCCTTGATAAGGGCCATTTCTATTGGTGCCTACAACATAGGCATAACCAGACTCTTCGTTAATTACAATATTGTGGGCACTTCCAAACTCAGTGAAATGGGTGTCTGCATTAAACTCAACCGGAGGATTCTGCACATCACGTAAGCGGGTTAAATCAAATACTTGCATCCCATGACTTCCTGCCTCAGAAACAATAAAAGCATGGTTATCATAAACTTTTATATCCCGCCAAGAGCTATTTACGGTTGCTGTAGGTAAAACTCCAATGAGTCTCATATTGTTTGGATTGCTTATGTCAACAAAAGCGGCATGGGAGGATAGCCCTATTAATGCGTATTCTTTTCCATCCTCAGAATCTGTCCAACCCCAAGAATCATTCCCTGAAAGACCCCCACTCTCAGAAGAAGGAATGCTTAAATCTTCTAGGGATAAATAGCCGATTAAATCATAACCATCACAAGGATATATATCGGCAAAACCATTGACGCATGGTTGGGAAGTAAAATTGACATCGTCACAAACATCACCAATACCATCATTGTCGCTATCCACTTGATCAACGTTAGCAGTTGATGGGCAATTATCTATTGCATCGTAAATACCGTCACCATCTGTATCTGAATAAGAAACGCCAACAGCTTCATTTTCGCAGTGGAGTAGTAACCCTGTAAAGGATAGAAGCAAAATAAAGGTAAATCTTTTTGTAGTAAAGTGCATTAGTTTTAAAGTCTTAATTTGGAAACCACAATTTACATTAAATTCTATTATTAAATCTTAAAAAATGCATAATTACCGTATTTTTGCAGTATGATAGAAGATAAAAACCATAAGAAAACAGCGCTTTCAGCTTTAGGTGAATTTGGCTTAATTGAACATTTAACGTCAAATTTTTCTGTACAAAATATAACTACAATTTTAGGGATTGGTGATGATGCCGCAGTTCTTGATTTTAAGGACAAATCGGTTGTTGTCTCCACAGATTTATTAGTAGAGGGAGTTCATTTTGATTTGAGTTACATGCCCCTCAAACATTTGGGATACAAAGCAGTTGTTGTAAACTTATCTGATATTTACGCCATGAACGCACAAGCGACTCAGATAACCGTTTCTATAGCGGTATCAAATCGTTTTGGATTGGAGGCATTGGAAGCTCTGTACGATGGTGTTCGCACTGCTGCTTCTATTTATGGTGTCGATGTTATTGGTGGAGATACGACCTCTTCCCAAAGTGGTCTTACGATTTCAATTACAGCTATTGGTGAAATAAGTTCTTCTAAAATTGCAAGACGAAGCGGAGCTAAATCAAATGATCTCCTTGTAATTACAGGAGATATTGGTGCTGCTTACTTGGGGCTTCAGGTATTGGAGCGCGAAAAAGAAGTTTTTAAAGTCAATCCAAACAATCAACCGGATTTGGATGCTTATACTTATATTATTGAACGTCAATTGAAACCAGAGGCGCGAAAGGATATTATTCAATTACTTCAAGATCTTGAGGTTCAGCCAACTGCTATGATTGATATTAGCGATGGCTTGTCTTCAGAAATTATGCATATATGTAAACAAAGTAATGTTGGTTGTGATTTATACGAAGAAAAAATTCCGTTGGATCCTCAAGTAATTTCGACTTGTGAAGAATTTAATATGGACAGTACTACAATTGCTTTGAGCGGAGGTGAGGATTATGAGCTTTTGATGACTATTAGCCAAGAGGACTATTCTAAAATTAAAGGCAACCCAAATTTGACTGTAATTGGTTACATGACTGAGCCAAGCTCTGGCATGCACTTGGTTACTCGCGGAGAAGAAAAAATTCCCCTAAAGGCACAAGGCTGGAATAGTCTAACTAAAGATTAATTTCTCCAGTGTATACTTTCCATTAGCTTTACAATATCATTTTTGACATAATCTACAGCAGGTAAAATTGAGTCGTAATTTGGACGTGTTTTGAAGTATAAAGCGCCTGAAAGAAAATGTTTTTTATTGTCAGAAATATAAAACTGCAGCTGTGAGGCAACAGGTCCGCTAAGCTCATATAATTTACCAAATGTTTTTGTGGTTTCATTTTCAAACGAACGCTCAGAAACCTCTCGAGCCATTTGCGCATGTTTTTGGGTAATCGATTTAGCTTCTGATAAATAAGTTTGAAGATTGTTGTCCAAATTATTATACGTTAAATATAAGGTGGCATTGAGTGTGTTATAATTTAGATTTAATCCGAGTAACTGATTATTTTTTGTTATGGTCTCAACTGTAGCGATTTTATTTTTTTTAAATGAAAAAGGCATTGCGGTTTTTAGTGGTTGGTATTTAGCTTTGGGATAATCTAGGCGTAAAAAAGCCTTTGGTTTTGGCACGTTTGTTTGTTGGCAAGCAAAACAAAAACAAATCAATATGACTATTAGACGATGCATTATTTCTGAAGTGTAACCTTTAGTTGTTTTATTCTTTTGTTATCAATACCTTCAACAATAAATGTGTAGGAATTAAATTTTATTTTAGATCTAATTTTAGGAAAGCTCTTGGAAATTTCAAGCACAAATCCAGCAATAGTTTCTGCTTCTCCTTTATGGTTTTCGAATATAGACTCATCCTCAAGTTTTATGATCCTGTAGAAATCTTTCAGCGCTGTTTTACCATCAAACACATAATTATTTTCGTCAATTTTTGAATAAATCAAATCATCATCATCAAATTCATCGCTAATATCTCCTACAATTTCTTCTATTACATCCTCCAAAGAAACCACTCCAGATGTTCCTCCATATTCATCTACCACAATAGCTAGATGAATTTTTTTCTCTTGAAACTCAACCATCAAATCATCTAACTTTTTGTTTTCTGGGACAAACAATGGTACTCTTAATAAGCTATTCCAGTCGAATTCTTTTTTTTGTAAATGAGGCAAAAGATCTTTAGCATATAAAATTCCAGATACAGAGTCTATAGAGTTCTCATAAACTGGAATTCTAGAGTAACCATGAGCTACAATTTCTGGGATAATAGCTTCAAATTTTAATGATGATTCTAACGCAAAAATGTCAATACGGGGGCGCATCACTTGTTTTGTGTCTGTATTGCCAAATGAGACTATGCCCTGAAGAATTTTCTGTTCCTCTTTGGTTGTATCCTCTTCGCTTGTTAACTCGAGTGCTTGAGAAAGATAATCTACATTCAGATTAGATTTTTGTTTGCCTAGCCCTTTATGGATCATTAAAGTAAGCCTGCGCATCGGCATGCTGATGGGTGCAAACAGAACATCTAAAATCTTTAGCGGTCTTGCCATGAATTTTGAGAATTTTAAGTTGTTCCTGTTGGCATATATTTTCGGTAAAATTTCACCAAACATTAAAATCAAAAAAGTTATAATAATGACCTCAATAAAAAAGACCAAATCGATTTTAAAAAACACCAAGTCAAGTTCGGAATTAACGCCTTTAAATAGGTGTTCGCTAAGCGAAGCAAAAAGTAAGACGATCCCGATATTTATAAAGTTATTAGCAACTAAAATGGTAGCTAACAATTTCTTTGGTCGACGCAGCAGAGCATTAATTATTTCAAGTGCTTTTGAGGGGGTGTTTTCTTGTGGTTCTAAATCTGATTTGCTTAATGAAAAAAGAGCTACTTCTGCACCAGAAATAAGAGCAGAGCATACCAAAAGAATTATGAGAGTAGCCCCACCGAATAGTAAGTGGGTGTCTACAAAATTTAGGAATAGAGTGCGCTCAGCGTCCAAATGAATTTAGTTGGTGGTACAATTAAAAGGGTAAATCATCATGATTTTCTGTTTCTGTCGTTGATGGATTTACTGCTTGGTGTGGTGAAGACTCTACAGGGGTATTAGTCGATTGTTGCGTCTGGTCAGTTTTTGCTGTCAAAAATGTAAAATCTGAACATACAATTTCGGTGGAGTAGCGATCACTTCCTTTATCATCTTGCCACTTGCGAGTTTTAAGGCGTCCTTCAATGTATACGCGATCTCCTCTTTTTAAATACTTTTCGCAAATTTCTGCTGCCTTATTGCGTACAACAATGTTATGCCATTCTGTATTGGTTACCTTTTCGTTTGTTTGTTTGTTGGTGTATGTCTCATTGGTAGCCAGAGGGAAGCGCCCTACACAATTGCTGTCATCAAAATAGTGGATTTTAACGTTGTCACCCAAATGACCGATGAGCATGACTTTATTTAGTGTTCCAGACATATGTTTTAGTTGAAAGAGGATGAATATTTAAGTTATAAAGATATTTAAAAAAATGATAACTAAGATTGAAATTTCTTAATAAATCGATCAATAACTATAGGGACTGCGTATTTTGAAATTTCCGACCACAGCACTCCCTCTTTTAACGATTCGCAGGTCTTTAATATCCAAAATTTGATGTGTAATTCTTGATGTGAAAGTCGGTGGATGACCTCTTTACTGTTGAACAAATCCACTGTTTCGACCATTAGATCCTTAGTTTTGATATGATTTTGATTTAATTTAAAATCTGTTTTAGTCATCTTTTCAGAAGTTTCAAAAAGAGGAAATTGGTAGAGGTTTTGCCAAATTCCCTTGCTCGTTCGCTGTTCAAGTATTGTTTTCCCATCTTTTGATTTTACCACCAAAAAGTTTAAATACCGTTTTTTTATTTTCGTTTTATTTAGCTTTGTAGGAAGGATAGTGATCTTTCCTGTATTAAAGGCCACGCAGTCCTTAGTAAGAGGGCATATTGAGCAATCTGGAGATTTGGGTTTACATTGGCGTGCACCAAATTCCATGATGGCCTGATTATAATCACCAATTTTAGTTTTTGGTAACAGAGATGAGGCCAGAGTTTTGAATTGCTTAACGCCTTGAGTTGAGTTTATAGGTGTGTCTATTCCAAAAAAACGAGACAACACTCTATAAACATTGCCATCGACTACGGCTGTTTTTTCCTCGTAGCAGATGGAAGCAATTGCACTCGCCGTGTAATCACCAACCCCTTTTAGTTGTATTAAATCTTTGTAACTTTTAGGAAAAACCCCATTTAGCTCCTCAGCAATATATTTGGAGGTAAGGTGTAGATTTCTTGCTCTTGAGTAATAACCCAACCCTTGCCAGTCTTTGAGAACCATATCTTCACTTGCATTGGCAAGATCAAAAACTGTTGGGTAATGGGCAATAAACTTCAAATAATAGGGCAATCCTTGTTTAACTTGAGTTTGTTGTAGTATGATTTCGGACAACCAAATGCTGTAGGGGTCTTTATTGAGGCGCCATGGCAGATCTCTTTTATGAATTGAATACCAATGGGTTAATTTTGAATTAAAGTTCATTTTTTTCAAGCGTCAGCAACAAAAATAAACTATTCAACGGATAAATTTTAATTCTTAAGGATTGAAATATTGAAATTAAAATACATATATTTGCAAGCCCTTAAATGACATTAACTTAAAAGTGCAATAAAATGACAAAAGCAGAAATTGTATCGAAAATTTCTAATGACTTAGGAATTGAAAAAACTGACGTTCTTGCAACTGTGGAATCTTTTATGAACGAAGTAAAAGCATCCTTAGAGTCAGGCAATAACGTTTACCTCAGAGGTTTTGGTAGTTTTGTGATAAAAACTCGTGCGGAGAAAATTGGTAGAAATATATTAAAAAATACATCCATTAAAATTCCTGCACACAATATACCTTCTTTTAAGCCCTCAAAAGTATTTCTTGATGGTGTTAAGAAGAAGGTTAAAGTAAATAATTAATTAATAAAAAAAGGTATATATGCCCAGTGGTAAAAAACGTAAAAGACACAAGGTAGCTACGCACAAGCGTAAGAAACGTCGTCGTGCAAACCGACACAAAAAAAAGTAAACTGATAAAGTAGCATGTGCTACTTTTTCAGTTTTTAAATTATAAGTTCATTGAAATCAAATTCACAGACAGTCAATTTTACCTATTCGACGTCTAGAATTTACCGGGATTAAATCCTGTGAAAATTAATTTTCACCATGATATATTGTCATAGGTGAATAAAAATTATTGTATAATCCATCTGTGCAACTACCGTTGTATAGATTAAAATTAACACTATGAATAAAGAATTAATAATTCGATCCAGTTCAGACAATGTTGATTTTGCCTTATTAAAAGATGGAAAACTAATTGAATTTCAAAAGGACAAGGAAAACAATAAATTTTCTGTTGGCGATGTGTTTTTAGCCAAAGTTAGAAAATCTATTCCTGGACTCAACGCTGCATTTGTAAATGTAGGTTATCATAAAGATGCATTTTTGCATTATCATGACTTGGGGCCAAAACTTCCTTCTTTGTTGAAATTCATAAAACGTGTAAGCACAGGTAAACAAAAAGATTTTTCTCTAAAAGATTTTCCTTACGAAAAAGACATTCATAAAGATGGTAAAATTGATAAAGCCATTAAGCCAAATCAATCTTTGTTGGTTCAAATTGTAAAAGAACCAATATCATCTAAGGGGCCAAGAATTAGTTCAGAGCTTTCATTTGCGGGGCGCTATTTAGTACTAGTGCCATTTTCAGAGCGAATTTCAATTTCTCAAAAAATTGAAAGTCGTGCAGAAAAAGAGCGTTTAAAGCGACTGGTCAAGAGTATTACACCCAAAGGATTTGGTGTAATTATTAGAACTGTGGCCAAAGGCAAAAAAGTAGCCGAACTTGACAAAGATTTGCAAAATTTGTACGCAAAATGGGAAACTGTATGCAAAAGCGTTCCCAAGGCACACACACCAAGTAAGGTTTTAGGAGAAATGAACAAGGCTTCCTCTATTTTGAGGGATATTTTTAATGACAGCTTTACTAAGATAACCGTTGATGATCAAGATCTTTGTGATAAAATCAAAGATTATGTTTTTGAAATTGCTCCTCATAAGGAATCTATTGTCAAGCACTACAATTCCAAAACACCAATTTTTGAAAAATATGGAATTGAACGTCAGATTAAAACCTCGTTTGGGAAAACAGTTTCACTACCCAAAGGGGCTTATCTCATTGTAGAGCATACAGAAGCACTTCATGTTGTGGATGTCAATAGTGGCAACCGAACTAGTAAAGAAAAAAACCAAGAAGACACCGCTATAGAAGTCAATATGATTGCAGCTACAGAGCTGGCAAGACAATTTAGGCTTCGAGATATGGGCGGTATCATTGTCGTTGATTTCATTGACATGAGTAGTGCAGAAAATCGCAAAAAACTCTTCAATCATCTCAGAGATGAAATGAAGGACGATCGAGCAAAACACAAAATTTTGCCGCCGAGCAAATTTGGACTTATTCAGATTACGCGTCAACGTGTTCGGCCAGAAATGAATATCAAAACAAAAGAAGCAAATCCAAATGGAACAAATGGTTCTGAAGTTGAAGCGCCTATTGTTTTGATTGACAAAATCAATCACCAACTCGATCAAATTATCAAAAAAGGTAATAAAAGTGTGACTTTAAACACACACCCTTTTATCGCCGCCTATATAACAAAAGGGTTCCCATCTATTCGTTTGAAATGGTATTTTCAATATAAAAAATGGGTTAAAATTATGCCTAGAGATGCTTACACGTATTTAGAATATCGTTTCAAAAACGATAATGGCAAAACAATTAAATTGTAATAATAAAAGCTTCATGCATTTGCATGAAGCTTTTTTTTTGGTCAAATGCAACCTTTTTATATTATCGTTGATTGGCCTAGATAAATATTTGAAAAATTTAAATTAGAATCTTCAGGATTATTTATAAAATCTTCAATAAAATCGCCTACTTTACTGGTGGTCACATTATCGTATTTTTGATTCAAATCAGGTGTAGTGATTTGCAAGTGTAATGACTTGTCTACAGCTTTTCTTATCATACTGGCCTCATCTTTTAAATCAAAATGATCCAATAGCATTGCTGCAGATAGTATAGAGGCCACTGGGTTAGCAATTCCTTTTCCTGTTGCTTGTGGATAAGAACCGTGTATGGGTTCAAACATAGCGTATTTTTTACCAACAGAAGCCGAAGCTAACAATCCAATAGATCCGCCAATAACACTCGCTTCGTCACTGATAATATCACCAAATAAATTTTCTGTTAAAATAACATCAAATTGAGTGGGGTTCAGTATCATTTGCATGGCAGCATTATCCACAAATAGAAATGCAAGCTCCACATCAGAATACTCTTTTCCAACTTCCGTAACTACTTTTCGCCAAAGGCGTGAGCTTTCCAAAACATTAGCTTTATCTACCAAAGTAACTTTATGCCTTCTTTTTCTGGCAGCTTTGAATGCAAGGTGTGCGATGCGTTCGATTTCCAATCTTGTATACGTACACAAATCAGAGGCCGTATTGCCATCGTCACTTATTTTCTTTTCCCCAAAATACAATCCACCGGTGAGTTCTCTGTAAATACTAATGTCAGTTCCTTTAATAATGCTCTTTTTGAGGGGGGATTTTTTTAGCAATTTATCATAGGCCTTTACTGGTCTTATGTTGGCAAACAATTCTAATTCTTTTCTTAGTTTTAATAGGCCTTGCTCTGGGCGCACCTTGGCCGAAGGATTATTGTCGTATTTAGGGTCGCCAATGGCACCAAATAAAATAGCGTCGGTAGACTTACATAAATCCAAAGTGCTTTTTGGTAATGGGTCATTGTGGTTGTCAATGGCAATTGCACCTACATCTGCGTAACTGTAATTAAATTTATGATTGTAGTTTTGCGCAATGGCATCAAGTACTTTTACAGCTTGTTCTGTTACCTCTGGGCCAATGCCATCTCCTGGAAGTACAGCGATTTTTAAGTTCATAGTGAGTTAGATTTTTGAAGTTCAAAGGCTTCAATTTTATTTTTTTTACTTAGCAAATAATCAATATCATCGTACCCATTGATAAGGCAAGTTTTTTTATATGGGTCAATATCAAAATGGGTTTTAATAGTTGTTTGTAAAACAGAGAGCGTTTGCGCTTCAAGATCGATCTTAAATTCTACCACAGGGTTATGCTTTATGGCTTCAAAGAGTTGTTGCAGAACTTCCGCTGAAACTTGAATAGGTAATAATCCGTTATTAAGCGCATTGCCTTTAAATATATCAGCAAAAAAACTAGATATAATTACTTTTAATCCATATCCTGCAAGCGCCCAAGCAGCGTGTTCACGACTAGAACCACAACCAAAATTATCTCCTGCAACGAGGATACTGCCAGAGTATTTGGATTTGTTAAGTGCAAAATCCTCAATGAGGTCTCCTTGTTTGTTGTATCTCCAGTCTCTAAATAAATTATCACCAAACCCCTTTTTATCTGTTGCTTTCAAAAAGCGAGCAGGGATGATTTGATCGGTGTCCACATTAGAAATGTCTAATGGTACTGCGGTTGAAATTAAGGTTGAAAATTTTTCCATTATGAGAATTGTTTTGAAACATCAATAATTGCACCCTCTACTGCAGTTGCTGCCGCGACCAAAGGACTTGCCAAAATTGTCCTTGAGCCTTGACCTTGTCGGCCTTCAAAATTCCTGTTGGAAGTAGAAACACAATATTCGCCTTGAGGTATTTTATCATCGTTCATGGCCAAACAAGCTGAGCAGCCAGGTTGTCTGAGTTCAAAGCCAGCAGCTTCAAATACATCTTTGAGTCCTTCTTCAATAATTTGTGTTTCCACTTGTCGACTTCCAGGAACAAGCCACGCAGTGACATTGTCTGCTTTTCGTTTGCCTTTTATGTAATTTGCAGCTACGCGAAAATCCTCAATTCTGGAGTTAGTACAACTTCCAATGAAAACATAATTAATAGGCTTTCCTAGAAGCGTTTCTCCAGCTGAGAAGTTCATGTAGGCTAAAGATTTCTTATCTGATTCATTTTTTGAATTTGGAATAGCTCCAGAGATTTTTATACCCATCCCCGGATTGGTTCCATAGGTAATCATTGGGTCAATATCTTCAGCATCAAATATATATTCTTTATCAAATGAAGCGCCATCATCTGTTGGTAAAGTTTTCCAATAGGCTACCTTCTTTTCGAACTCTTTTCCTTTTGGAGCAAATTCACGTCCTTTGATATATTCAAAAGTTGTCTGATCGGGAGCAATCATTCCTCCTCGGGCACCCATTTCAATACTCATATTGCAAACGGTCATTCGGCCTTCCATGCTCATATTTTCAAAAACATCTCCTGCATATTCACAAAAATAACCGGTTCCGGAATTAGTTCCTAGCTTAGAAATGATATAGAGAATAACGTCTTTTGGTAAAACGCCTTTTTTGAGTGTTCCATTTACGGTAACGCGCAAACTTTTGGGTTTTGTAAGAAGCAAACATTGACTTGCAAATACTTGTGCTACTTGACTGGTGCCTATGCCAAATGCAATAGTTCCAAAAGCGCCATGTGTGGAAGTATGGCTGTCTCCACAAACCATAGTCATGCCAGGTTGAGTTACTCCAAGCTCTGGAGCCATAACGTGAACAATACCATTGTATTTATGTCCCAACTCATATAGAGTAATATTGTTTGCTTTACAATTTATTGCTAATTGTTCGAGCTGATGCCTCGATAGGTCATCTCGAACTGGAAGATGTTGGTTTTGAGTTGGGGTGTTATGGTCAGCAGTAGCAACAATTTGGTTGGGCCTAAAGATTGGTATGTCTCGGTCCTTTAATTCGTTAAATGCTTGAGGGCTTGTGACCTCATGGATTAAATGTTTGTCAATGTAAAGTATTTGTGGGCCGTTATCAATAGCGTCCACAACATGTGCATCCCAAACCTTATCAAACAAAGTTTTTTTCATGTTATATTAGTGGAGTTCGTTGTAAATTGAACTGGATTCTATTATTGAGTGAATATCGTTGTCGAGAACCTCTTTTTTAGCATCAGCAAATTTTAAGAAGTCTTTGTATACTACATCTAACTGAAGTTTGGTCAATTCATAACCAACATTTTTAGCTCTGTAGGCCAAGGCTGCGCGTCCACTTCTTGCAGTAAGAACAATAGCTGATTCGGTAACTCCGACGTCTTTTGGGTCAATGATTTCGTAGGTTTCGCGGTTTTTTATGACCCCGTCCTGATGTATCCCAGAGCTGTGTGCAAAAGCATTTGCGCCAACAATAGCTTTGTTGGGTTGAGCGTATATGCCCATGTGGTCTGAAACAAGCTGGCTCAAGTCATAGAGCATGGAGGTGTTGATGTTAGTATCCAAATTTAGGTATGGGTGCTGCTTCATGATCATAACCACTTCTTCAAGAGCAGTATTTCCCGCGCGTTCACCAATCCCATTTATAGTGCATTCTATTTGTCGTGCGCCATTAATTGCGCCTTCAATCGAATTAGCAGTTGCAAGACCCAAATCGTTGTGGCAATGGCAAGATAAAATGGCTTTATCAATACCTTTTACGTTTTCTTTCAGGAATTTAATTTTTGCACCATATTCCTGCGGAAGGCAATATCCTGTAGTGTCGGGAATATTTAAAACTGTAGCCCCGGCTTTTATAACCTCCTCACACACTTTTGCTAAAAATTCGTTGTCTGTTCGGCCAGCATCTTCAGCGTAAAATTCAACATCCTCAACAAAAGATTTTGCATACCGAACTGCAGCAACCGCACGTTCAATAATTGCTTCTCTGTTGGATCTAAACTTAAATTTTATGTGTGAATCAGAAGTTCCAATACCTGTATGAATTCTTGGTTTTTTGGCATACCTAAGAGCTTCAGCAGCGACCTTAATGTCATTTTCAACAGATCGAGTCAGGCCACATACTGTAGCATTTTTTACAATTTTTGAGACGGCCTCTACTGACGCAAAATCTCCTGGGCTAGAAACTGGGAACCCAGCTTCGATTATGTCAACTCCTAATAAATCCAGCTGCTCGGCAATGATTACTTTCTGCTCTGTATTGAGTTTGCAGCCAGGTACTTGCTCCCCATCACGTAGGGTTGTATCAAATATTTGGACATTTGTGTTGGACATATCTGTAAATATATTATATATTGGCTAACGAATTTAATTTTTTTGAAAAATTTAACCTAAGATATTATTAATAATTTTACGATGTTTACGCCTTGATGTAGGGTCATAATAAATTGATTTACAAGGTATTACATCTATTTTTAAATTATGACTAAACCACAAAAAGATAATTTATTTATTCTGATTAGATCACTGACAAAGTCCGAAAAGAGGCAATTTAAGCTTTACATCGGGCGTCTTGGGGTAAATGAAGACTCAAAATTTTTATTGTTGTTTAAAGTCATGGAAAAATTAAAGCTATACAATGAGCAAGCTATTTTAAAAGAGGGTTTTGTGAAAAAGCAACAGCTTTCAAACCTCAAAGCACACTTGTACAAACAGATTCTTATAAGCTTGCGGCTTAATCCTTCACATCAGAATTTAAGAATACAGCTCAGAGAGCAACTTGATTTTGCTACCATTCTTTATCACAAAGGTTTGTATAAGCAAAGTTTGAAAATTTTAGACAAGGCAAAGGCTCAAGCCATAACAAATCAAGAAAAAAATATTGCTTATGAAATTGTTGAACTTGAAAAAGTTGTTGAATCTCAGTACATCACTAGAAGTCTAAGTAATAGAGCTGACGAGCTTACTGTTCAAGCTAAAATGTTAAGTCGCCAGAATTTAATTGCCAGTAAACTTTCGAATTTGTCTTTACAGCTCTACGGATTGTTTCTTAAAACAGGCTATGTCAAAAACGACACTGAATACCAAAATGTAACAAATTATTTCAATAAGCGGATGCCTAAATTTGAATTGAAGGAGCTTGGTTTCAGAGAAAAACTTTGGTTGTATAAATCTTATTTGTGGTATAGTTTTTTGGTACAAGATTTTAAATCCTGTTATAAATATTCCAAAAAGTGGGTTGATTTATTTTACGATAATGAGCCTATGATTCGTTTGAACCCTGTATTCTTTTTAAGAGGTTACCAATACCTTTTAGAGGCTTTGTTTTTTATCAAGCACCACAAAAAATTCAAAACTGTACTTAGCGAGTTAGAGCAAATTGTTCTAAAATCTTGGTTTCCTCGAGACGAGAATATTGATGGTTTGGTTTTCTTATACGTCTATTCTAATAAAATTAATTTGCATTTTATTCAGGGAACATTTAAAGAAGGTCTACCTCTAATCAACGAGGTTGTTGCCGGTTTAAAGACGCATTCGGACCAGGTTGATGAACATCATGTTATGGTTTTTTATTACAAAATAGCAAGTTTGTATTTTGGAACGGAAGATTATGTAAATGCCATCAAATATCTTTCAAAAATTATAAATAACAAATCACTGCAGATGCGCGAGGACTTGCTCTGTTTTTCGCGCATATTAAATTTAGTAGCACACTATGAGGCCGGCGAAGATTACGAATTGGATCGACTTATTAAAAATACCTATAAATTTCTCATTAAAATGGAGGATTTATACGCTGTTCAGCGCGAAATGGTTGCTTTTTTAAGAAAGCTTGGAGATATTTACCCCCATCAATTAAAAGCTGCGTTCAAGTCTCTTCTTCAAAAATTACTTACTTATGAAAACCACCCTTACGAGCGCCGTGCCTTTTTATACCTTGATATTATTTCCTGGCTAGAGAGTAAAATAGAAAATAAGTCTACAGCAGACATAATTAGAGAAAAATTTACTAAATTAACATAGTTTTATTATTTTATTTAGAAAAATATTTGGTTTTTAAATTTTAATATTTGAATATTTGCACTCACAAAGTTCAATAATTTAGTGAAATGTTATCAAGAAAGGCTGAAGGAATAGACCTGTTGACGCCTTAGCAACCCTGCAAACTATTGGAGAAGGTGCTAAATTCTACTTCTTATATTTTTATAATTAGATAGATAACAAGAGATACTTTTAGTATATCTGAATTCTTTTTAACATTTTTCTTTTAGATTCGCCAGAAATGGTGTGTTTGACTTTTGTTTTAATTAATTATTAACTCAAAAAATAGAAAAATGAGTACTCAAAAATTTGCAACAAATGCATTACATGCGGGACATGACACCGCTCAAAATGGAGGTACACGTGCTGTGCCAATTTATCAATCTACTGCTTATGTTTTCAACGATTCGGATCATGCGGCAAATCTCTTTGCTCTTGCTGAGACCGGAAACATTTACACTCGAATTAACAACCCTACAAACGACGTTCTCGAACAGCGTTTAGCTGCTCTTGAAGGTGGGATTGCTGCTGTAGTTACTGCCTCAGGAACATCAGCTATTGCGACTTCATTACTCACCTTACTGAAAGCTGGGGACCACATTGTGGCTTCTAGTAGCTTGTATGGAGGAACTTACAATTTATTGAGTGTTACCCTTCCAAGACATGGAATTACTACAACTTTTGTTGACCCCTCTGATGCTGAAAATTTCAAAAATGCAGCTCAAGAGAACACGCGTGCGTTTTTTATAGAGTCTCTTGGAAATCCTAAGTTAGATGTATTGGACATTCAAGCTATTTCTAATGAGGCTAAGGCCTATAAAGTACCTTTGATTGTAGACAATACGGTGGCAACGCCTTATTTGCTAAATCCAATTGAATATGGCGCAAATATTGTCATCCATTCACTTACAAAATACATCAATGGTAACGGTACTGCTTTAGGTGGTGTAATTATCGATGCGGGTACATTTGATTGGGCTAATGGGAAATTCCCAGAATTTACAGAGCCTTCAGCCGGGTACCATGGATTAGTATACAGCGAAGCGCTAGAAGCTGCAGCATTTATCGCGAAAGTTAGAATAGAAGGGCTCAGAGATTACGGCGCTGCATTAAGCCCTTTCAATGCTTTTCAAATTATTCAAGGCCTTGAGACGCTTGAAATAAGAATTAAAAAACACAGCGAAAATGCATTGGCTCTTGCCAAATGGCTTCAACAACAAGAGCAGGTGACTTGGGTTAATTATCCAGGACTAGAAACGAGTGCTTACAAATCTTTGGCAGATCGTTATTTGCCAAATGGGCAAAGCGGATTAGTTACTTTCGGAGTAAAAGGAGGATTTGATACTGCCAAGACGATTGCAGATACAACAAAACTATTTTCGCTCCTTGCAAATATTGGTGACACAAAATCACTAATTATTCACCCAGCAAGTACAACACACCAACAGCTAAGTGACGAGGCCCAAGAATCGACTGGGGTAACAAAAGATCTCATTCGTCTTTCGGTAGGTCTGGAGGATATCGAAGATTTAAAGGCAGACTTAGTAGAAGCTTTTAAGGCGGTTGATGCGCTTGTTGAAGTTTAATCTCAAAACATAAATTTATGAGTGATTTGACATTTTCAGTGCGTGGACAAAGCAATTCCGCAACAAAATTTACAGCCAAAGCAAGACAATTTAGTTTAATAATAGATGAACCAGATACTCTAGGAGGGAATGACGAAGCTGCCAACCCTGTTGAATTTATTTTAGCAGGACTTGCAGGCTGTCTCAATGTAGTTGGTCATCTTGTAGCAAAAGAGCTGCACTTTGAATTAAAGCAGTTGGATATTGAGATTACAGGAGAAATCAACCCAAATAAATTTTTAGGCTTATCTAAGGACGAACGTTCAGGATTCAAAGCAATAAATGTTTCACTGAAAACTGAAGCTGATGCTAGCGATGCAACTTTAGAAAAGTGGTTAGAAATTGTTCAGGACCGCTGCCCTGTAAAAGACAATTTGTTAAACCAAACCCCTTTAAAATTAAAATTGGAACAGCTAATTTATAATTAAAATTTTTGGATTGAGTAAAATTCAACATATAGACATTCCAAATTATACCACAATTTCTGGTAAGACAATACCTATTAATTTGTCTTACCAGTTATTTGGTTGTGCGCTGCAAAGTGCACCAGTTGTTTTGGTGAATCACGCGCTCACCGGTAATTCAAATGTTACAGGTTCCGAGGGTTGGTGGAATGCACTTATTGGTCCTAACAAGCCTATAGACACTAATCTATTTTCGGTTTTGGCGTTTAATATTCCTGGTAATGGATTCGACGGGAACCCAAATCATCTCATTCATAATTACAAAGACTTTATTGCAAGAGATATTGCCGAGCTTTTTCTTTTGGGATTAAAGGCATTGAGAGTTGATCAATTATTTGCGGTCATAGGTGGTTCTTTGGGAGGAGGTATTGCTTGGGAAATGGCAGCGATCAATCCTAAAATAACGAAACATTTAATCCCAGTAGCAAGCGACTGGAAATCTACAGACTGGATTATTGCTAATTGTTTGATTCAAGAACAGTTTTTGCTCAATTCTAGCCAACCACTGCACGACGCGCGGCTGCATGCCATGTTGTGCTACAGAACACCGGAATCCATAAAAAACAGATTCCAGCGCTCTCAGAACTCAAACTCTAATTTATTTAATATCGAATCTTGGTTACTCCACCACGGAGAAAAGTTGCAAAAACGGTTTCAGTTGCCCGCCTACAAACTTATGAATCAGTTACTAAAAACAATTGACATAACAACAAATCGAGTTGGAGCTGCTGAGACACTACAAAGTATAGAAGCTGAAATTCATATTATTGGAATTGATTCAGATTTATTTTTTGTTTCAGAAGAAAATACAGAAACGCTAAAGTTAATACAGCCCAATTTATCAAATGTTCATTACCACGAGATCTCTTCCATTCACGGCCATGATGCATTTTTAATAGAGTATGAGCAGTTAAACACAATTATTACTAGTATAATCCAACCTAAACTAGTACATATAGCCTGTAAAGTTTAGGCTTAGTTTTAACATTTCACCTAAGATTCATTTGGTTTTATATGCGTAATTTTGCATAAAATTACAGCACTTGAAAATCATTGAACGCATAAAGCAGCCAATAAGTTATGAAATGGAACTTTTTGAAAAAAAGTTTCGTTTATCGATGTCTAGTAAGGTAGCTTTACTCAATAGAATTACTCATTATATTGTAAATCGAAAAGGGAAACAAATGCGTCCAATGTTTGTTTTTCTAAGCGCAAAAATGGTGTCTAATGGCCAGTTGAACGAACGGACCTACCGAGGTGCTTCTGTGATAGAATTGATTCATACTGCAACTTTAGTTCACGATGATGTTGTAGATGACAGCAACCACCGACGTGGTTTTTTCTCTATAAATGCATTATGGAAAAATAAAATTGCTGTTTTGGTAGGAGATTTTCTTTTATCTAAAGGCCTTCTTTTCTGTATTGACAATAATGATTTTGACTTACTTAAAATAATTTCTGTTGCTGTCCGTGAAATGAGTGAAGGGGAGCTACTTCAAATTGAAAAGGCAAGAAAATTAGACATTACAGAAGATGTGTACTACGAAATCATTCGTCAAAAAACAGCAACCCTAATTGCTGCCTGTTGTAGTTTGGGAGCTGCTTCTATAAAACCCCATTCCAATGAAGTAGAGACCATGAGAAAATTTGGCGAACTTATCGGTATGGCATTTCAAATAAAGGATGATTTGTTCGATTACGGAACCAAGAAAATTGGGAAGCCAACGGGTATAGACATAAAAGAACAAAAAATGACCTTACCTTTAATTCATGTGCTAAACAATTGTTCGAAAAAAGAACACGATTGGTTGATTAATTCCATAAAAAACCACAACAAAAACTTAAGAAGAGTCAAAGAGGTTATTGATTTTGTCAAACAAAAAGGCGGCTTGGATTATGCTGTATCAATAATGAAACGATTTCAAGAGGAAGCACTTGAATTGCTTAAGGATTATCCAAAGTCTGAGTATAAAGAGGCTTTAATTTTGATGGTGAATTATGTGATTGATCGGAACAAATAGTAAAACACAATAAGCTAAACTCCTTTTTTCTTTTACTAGAGAAGATTTTATATCTTTACAATTCGGCAAGTTTTAATTCTTTAATAACACCAATTCAATTGATATCAAAAGCGACCATAGATCAAGTATTCGATATGTCTCGTGTAGAGGAGGTTATTGGAGATTTTGTACAATTAAAAAAAGCTGGGAGCAACTTCAAGGGCTTGAGTCCCTTTAGTGAAGAACGTACGCCGAGCTTTATGGTATCCCCTGTAAAACAAATATGGAAGGATTTTTCGACGGGCAAAGGCGGCACTGTAGTCTCGTTTTTGATGGAGCATGAACATTTTACTTATCCCGAGGCGATTAAATATTTGGCAAAAAAATACAACATCGAAATCGAGGAGACGGTACAGTCTGATGCGGAGAAAGAAGCAGCGGGAGAGCGGGAAAGCATGTACTTAGTGAGTGAGTTTGCCAATAGTTATTATCAAAACATATTACACAAAACAGACCCTGGTAAAGCTATTGGATTAAGCTATTTTAAAGAGCGAGGCTTTACAGATGAAACCATTAAAAAATTTCAGTTGGGCTATTCTACAGATGAATGGAGTGGATTCACAGATGCTGCTGTTAAAAAAGGATATCAGCTTAAATATTTAGAAAAAACAGGCCTAACTATAGTCAAGGAAGAAAAACAATTTGATCGTTTTAAAGGGCGCGTTATGTTTCCTATTCATAGCATGTCTGGACGAGTGCTTGGTTTTGGTGGACGTATTTTAGCAAAAAATGAAAAAGCTGCTAAGTATTTAAATTCTCCTGAAAGTGATATTTACAACAAAAGTAAAGTTCTTTATGGAATTTATTATGCAAAACAAACTATTGCAAAAGAAGATAATTGCTTTTTGGTCGAGGGCTATACAGATGTAATTCAGTTTTATCAAACAGGGGTCAAAAATGTAGTATCGTCTTCTGGAACTGCACTTACCTCTGATCAAATCCGTCTTATAAATAGATTGACTAAAAACATCACTGTTCTTTTCGATGGTGACGCAGCTGGAATTCGGGCTTCTCTTCGTGGCATTGATTTGATTTTAGAGCAAGGGATGAACGTCAAGGTATGTACCTTCCCAGAAGGTGAGGACCCCGATAGTTTTGCTAAGCAAAACACATTAGAGGAACTGCAGCAGTACTTGAAGGAAAATGCAAAAGATTTTATAGCTTACAAAGCCTCCTTGCTTATGGAAGAGGCTAGTAACGATCCTATTGCTAAGGCTGAATTAATTCGAGACATGGTCTCCAGTATTTCAAAAATTGCTGATCAAATAAAGCAAGAATTATATATTCGCGAGTGTGCTCGTATTATGGATATCAGCGAGCAAGTGCTTTTTAGTACTTTAGCTCAATTGAGCAAAAAGGCCCTTACTGAGGCCAATAAATCTGCTCAAAAACAAAAGAAAGCTTTCGAAGTAGTAAAAGCTACGGCACCTGCCAAAAAGATCGATATTCAATATGAACTAGAACAAAAGATCATAGAAATATTGTTGCTCTATGGAAGTCGTAAAGAAGATTTTGAAGATTTAATTTTAAAAGAGAATCAAGACGGTGAACTTATTTTAGAGCCTGTAATTCATCAAGCTAAGGTTTTTGAGAAAATATATTTAGATCTTCAAGAAGATGAAATGCAATTTGGTAATGAGAATTTCAAAACCATTTATTACTTGATTATCGACTACTTAAATCAAAATGAAACATTCAGTGTCGAAAACTTTATGCACGAAATTGACCCCAATTTAGCTCCTTTTGTTTCTGATATCTTGATGAATGATGAGCGATATAGACTCCATAATTGGGAAAAAAACAATATTTTCCCTAAGCGAAAAGATATTAGTGTCGCGCAATTGGTTAGTGAAACTATATTGAATTTAAGATGCTTCTTGATCGATCAAAAAGTAAACGAATTTAAGGATTCTACTCATGATAATTCAGCAAATAATACGAGTATTCTGGAAGATGTTTTGAATTATTCAAATTTGAAAATGTTGCTGTCGAGAAAACTCAATAGGGTTCTTTAACTTAGTTTTTTTGTCGCCCCAAATCAATCAAAGAAATTAAATTTGTTACATTCAGTTTTGTCATTAAGCGCGATTTGTATGTGCTCACTGTTTTTGGATTGATATCAAGCTCATCTGCTATTTCTCTATTTTTCTTGCCATTACATATTAGCTTCAAAACTTCAATTTCACGCATAGAAAGTTTGTGGTACAAATCGGTATCGTTTTGATTTTTATCAAATGCGAGTTTCTGTGCCATAGCGCTGGTGACATACATTCCGCCTTTGTACACTTTCAGAATGGCTTTTTTTATAGTGCTGGTAGTTGCTGTTTTTGCTAAAAATCCTGATGCACCAGCCCTGATTCCACTAGATGCATAAATATTTTCTGGCTGTGCAGTGAAAATAATTACGCGTACATTATTAAAATTTTTCTTAATTGTTCTTAAAACAGTAATACCATTCATATCGGGTAAGTCCATAGATAACATCACAAGATCTACACTCCCTTTTTTTAGATAATTAATGAGTTGTTTTGCAGTATTGGCTGTACTCACAATTTTGATATCATTTGAGTTATCAAAAAGCATTCGGATCCCATAATTTACTATAGGTTGGTGATCTGCTATAAGAACCCTTATCATAAATTTATTGTTTCAATGTTTCAGGAATAATACAGACGGGTATTGGATTCATTTTGTGTGCATTGGAAGAGTTAAATCGATTAAAAATACTAAACACTTCTTTTTCTCTGCCCGTAAAATCACTTGCGCTCTTTCCTTTGGCTTTCATTTGCATTGCCCATTCTAATTCATCATAGGATGCCCCAATCTGTGCTTCATCGGTGCGCGCATCGCCAAACAATCCGTCGCTTGGTGCTGCTTCCATAATGCTTTTGGGAACTTCAAGGGTTTTTCCCAAAGCGTATACTTCTGACTTGAGCAGGTCTGCAATTGGACTCAAATCAACGCCGCCATCGCCATATTTTGTGTAAAATCCAACCCCAAAATCCTCGACTTTATTTCCTGTTCCCGCAACGAGAAAGCCATTTAGTCCAGCGTAGTAGTAAAGCGTAGTCATGCGCAATCTGGCACGTGTATTGGCAAGTGCCATATCTACAGTTTTTTGATCTTTGTTGAAGTCTATTTCAGATTTCAGTGATTCAAATACTGAGGTAAGCTCCACACGTTTTGAACTCACATTGGAGTAGTTGTTTTTTAAAAAAGTAATTTGTTCTTGGGCGCGACTTAAATGGCTTTGTGCTTGGTGAATGGGCATTTCTAAACAGATTAAATCTAAACCAGTTTGGGCGCACAGTGTAGACGTTACTGCAGAATCTATTCCTCCGGAAACTCCAACAACAAAGCCTTTGATTCCAGCATCAGTAGCATAATTTTTCAACCAATTTGTAATGTATTTGACAACTTGTTTTGTGTCCATTTTAGTATTTTAAATTGTTTGGAAGCCCTACAAAAATAAGCTATTCCTTTGTTCTTTAAAAAGATTTGTAATTGATTAGTGTAAATTTATGGTTCAATTAACATTTTTGATTTTAAATGTTTAATTTTATCCATAATGTAATTAATATAACGTATCCAATAAATGTTTAAAGTTTTAAAACTTCACAAGCTATTTGCCTTTTTGCTATTTGTGTTATTTTTTGATACTCCCCTTATTGCTCAATTAAGCCGCACTCATTATATTCCTCCAATTACTACTGCTCAAAACAGCAATGCATTACCTCAAAATCAATATCTGCATATTTCATCGCCAAGTACTGAAGCAATAAATGTAGAGGTTACTCAAATAGGAACTGGATCAACTTCTTATAGCCTTTCAAATACTTCACCGTTAGAAATTTTTATTGGTTCGGGTGAAACTACTCCTTTTGTTGTTAGTTCTTCAAACACAGCTACAAAAATTATAAATAAAGGATATATTATTCAGTCTGAAAAGCCTGTTTATGTTTCTGCTAGATTGACTGGTGGAAATCAAAATCAAGCAGGCTCATTGGTGTCAAAAGGGTTGTCTGGTTTAGGACAAACGTTTAGAGCAGGAACTTTCACAAACCTAAAAAACTTCTCTTCTTCAAATCAAGACTATTTGAACTTTATCTCAGTCATGGCGACTGAAAACAACACTCAAGTTAATTTTACAGACATTCCCGCTGATGTTGTTATAGAAAATGGAACTCCGTTAACGACCAATCTAAATGTTGGGGAGTCTTATATAATTGCGCTTGACCCATCGATCACTCCGTCAAACCGTGATGGCCTCATCGGTGCTCTTATTTCTTCTACAAAACCAATAGTTGTCAATTGTGGCTCATTCAACGGAAGTAATTCTGATGGCAATGGAAGAGATGCTGGCATTGACCAAATTGCCCCGCTAGAAACAATTGCAGTAGATGATCAAACTTTTAGTGAATATGTTTTTGTGCGTGCCAATGGATATGATGCTATAGAGCGACCACTTATTGTAGCACATTACGACGATACTGAAGTTTGGACCTCAGGTGATTCAGGATCAGGGGTTTTTCAAGGATCAATCAATGCAGGTGAGTACATAAGTTTAGACGGAAGTTTGTTCAGTACCCAATCTTCAAATGGTTCCAATCCAGGGGGCAATTTATATGTGTGGACCTCTAAAACAACATTTGCCTATCAAGGGATTGGAGGGACTAATAGTGAGGCCAACCAGGAGTTGTTCTTTGTCCCGCCCTTGAATTGTAAAGCACCTCGTGCAATCGACAATATTCCACTTATTGAATCTTCAGGGTCAACAGGAGCAAACTTTAATGGAGGAATTACGATTGTTGCCGAAGCAGGTGCTGACGTCAACATTAATGGAGCGCCAACTACGACAACCCCACAGGCGGTTCTTGGAAATTCAAATTTTGTAACATATTTAATTAGTGGGTTGTCGGGTAATGTGAGTGTATCTTCAGAGGGTCAAATTTATGTATCGTATTATGGTGCAAGCGGGGCTGCAGCTCTTGGGGGTTTTTATTCTGGGTTTATTTTTAAGCCTGAAATTACCTCAACGGCATTAGATGTTACGGCAGATAATATCTGTATTCCATTTATTGAATTAAACCTTGGCAGTGAAGAAACTTTTGATGCGTACCAATGGTTTTTCAATGATGCTCCAATTGTTGGAGCAACATCCGAAACCTATATTCCTACAATACCAGGGTATTATCAATTGGAGGGGATTATTACGGATTGTTCCACAGTACTTTCAGATAATATTCCTGTGAGTAGTTGTACAGGTGATTCAGATGATGATGGTCAGAATAATAATTTTGATGTTGATATCGATAATGACGGAATTTTAAATATTGAGGAGTCCAATTGTAATTTCGATTTTGATCTTTCATCTGATGTTGGACTATATTTTACAGCATCTACAACAACGAGTACAGAAAATATTACCTCAGATCCTTTTGAAGGTTTTACAGATCAAATTATGCACCTTAGTGCATCGCCAAAAGTCGGAAATATTCAAAGCACCACAACTTATCAATTGGTATTTGATGCACCAACACATTTTAAAATAGAACAAGCGCCTGAAACATTTACTACAGGTGCAATGAATGATGAAGAAAATTATAAACTAAGTGTTCCAGAAGACCAAACTATTACTGTATTAAATCCTGATAATCAATTGCTTATAGATATTAACTATGATGGAATTTATGATAATAATGTTCAAGAATTTACAGCTTTTGAAATTCGATTTAAACTGAATTCAGCAGCTCTATCCCCAGGGGACGGCACATTTTCATTTCAATCCTACAGTGCAAGTCAGTTTGAAATTGAATACAATAATATTTCAGAAATAAATTCTAATAGCGTTGCTTTCCAACTTACGCAAGCCTGTCGATCTATAGATTCAGATGGCGATAGTATTGAAGATGCAATTGATTTAGATTCCGATAATGATGGAATTTTTGATGTTGTTGAAAGCGGAAACTCAGCCTTGGACACTAGTGGTAATGGTAGGGTTGACGGCATGGATACAAATGATTCTGACTCAGATGGACATCACGATTTGGCGCAAAGCCCCATTGACACAGATTTAGACTCAATACCTGATTATTTGGATTTGGACAGTGATAATGATGGGCTTTTTGATCTTTTTGAGGCAGGAATTGGTTTTAATACACTGGATATGGATAATAACGGTCAAATTGATTTAGGATTTACAGATGATAACTTCAACGGATCATCAGATGTTGCTGAGAGCATTATTCCATTAGATTCAGACGCTGACGGATTGCCAGATTTTATCGAGTTGGATTCAGATGCCGATGATTGTTTTGACGTAGACGAAGCCGGATTTACAGGGACTCTGGGGGTGCTAAGCGGTGCAAGTATAGATACGAATGGGCTGGTTTTGGGTGGAGACGGATATGGCCTTGCAATTGACACCAATGCAGATGGGTTGTTTGACTATCAAGACTTTATAAATATTACAACACAATCTTTGAATACCCCTTTATTTGTCTGTGAAGAAGGGAATACCACTATTGAAATTATTTTAGAAAGTAACTCCGATGATTATGATACCATTTTTTGGGAATGGAGTTTTGATGGAGGATTAACTTGGATTTATGTGCCTGAAACACCATCTAGTTTTGAAAATGTAAGTACAAATACTTTGGAGATTTTTAATGTTTCTGATACATATATAAACACTTTTTTTCGAGCACAGATGCAAAGATCGGACGTAGTATGTAAATCTTATTATTCTGATGAGGTACAGCTCATTGTAAACCCATTGCCAGTAATTGTTGAAAATGTAAGCCTTTTTCAGTGCGATCAAGATACTGATGGAATTACAATATTTAATTTGAACGAAGCCAATGAACTTATTTCTGTAGATTATTTAAATGAAACCTTTAGCTTTTATTTCGATGAATCAGAAGCACTTCTTGGAACGCCAAACAGTATAGCAGATCCCGTAAATTATCAAAACACGAATTCAGATCCAACAATTAATCCCAACCAAATTTTTGTTCGAGTAGAAACAATTAATGGCTGTTCGCGTGTGGCTCAGCTAGACCTTTTTGTTTCGACAACCCAAATTCCTACTGGTTTTTCAATTCCTCCGTACCAAGAATGTTTTGATGACTCTGATGGCTCTACGACTTTTGATTTTAGCGATTCTGAAGCTACTATTTTAGGAATTTTCCCGCCCACTCAACCCCTTACAGTAGCCTATTATGAGTCTGAGTTGGATGCGTTATCTGAAATCAATCCTATACTTGATATTCAAAATTATGAAAATACTTCAGGAGTCGATCAGTTCATTTGGGTTCGCGTAGACTCTGATATCGATAATTCGTGTGTTGGTTTAGGACAGTATATCGATTTGATAGTAAACCCACTACCTGTTTTGAACACCCCAGTTGACCCTTATTTTTGCGTTGGCCCTCCAAATTCTTTTAACTTAAATTTAGCTAATGAATATGATGCTTTTGTTTTGGATGGTCAATCTGCTGCCGACTTCACGGTAAGTTATTTTATAAGCTTAACAGATGCAGAAAGTTCTACCTCCGAAATTTTTACAGTAACCAATTCTGCTTCCTTTGTTCAGATTGTTTATAAAATAACAAATAACACTACAGGCTGTTATGATATTGATACTTTTGAAATTGATTTTATAGAAATACCAGCAGCAAATCAACCAGCAGATTTTTCAGAATGTGACACTAATAATGATGGAATTTATCTTTTTGACACATCAACTTTGGAAGCTCAAATTTTAGGCGGACAATCCACAATGAATATTGCATACTACGATGGTTTAGGGAACCCTCTTGAGGACGAAAATGGACAAATTATTAACAGCCCTTTCCCTGATGAGTTCTTATCATCATCTCAAACCATTACAGCAGTAGTTTTTAATGGGATTTGCACAGATGCTTCAATAGATATATCATTTTTAGTGAATCCCAATACAAATTTTTCTGTGGATGATATTGTCATTTGCGATGGATCTTCTCAACTGATACAACTCAATATGGAGGACTCTTCATCATCTTTCAATTATACTTGGACTTTACCGGATTCTACAATTGTAAACACCCTGCAACCCGAGCTTGATGTAGCTCAAATTGGCGTTTACAATATTTCCGTTACAAACCTAAATGGCAGTTGTTTTTTTTCACAACCTTTTGAAGTATTTGAATCTGAAGGGCCATCAATTTCTATGGATAATATTACAATTGTGGAGGGGACTTCCAATAATTCAATCACTATAGACGAGGCTGCACTTGGGTCAGCAAATTATGAGTTTAAACTTATTGACGAAAATGGAAATTTGGTATCTGGATATCAAGATATTGGTTATTTTGGACAGCTTACAGGTGGATTTTATTCACTATATGTTCGAGACGAATTGCGCTGCGAGGAAGTTGTAATAACAGTACCTGTGCTGTATATTATGAATTTCTTTACACCAAATGGAGATGGGTTCAATGATACTTGGAAAATCAAAGGGATACGTTCAAATAATTATAACTTTTCAAAAATTTCTGTTTTTGATCGTTATGGAAAGTTGTTGAAAAACATGACCATTAACTCAAACTTTTGGGATGGAACTTACAATGGTGTATTGATGCCAACAAATGATTATTGGTATAGTATCGAACTGACTAAAATTGACGGAACTCATTTTGTTCGTCAAGGGCATTTCACTCTGCGCCGCTAAATGTATGGGAATTGCTTCAAATTCCTGTTTTCATTTGAATACTAATGACTATTTTTGTTAAATAGTTTCTGATGAGTTACACCATGATTCAAATTAATCATTTGATAAATAAATTAAAAAAAATAGGCGTTTTTCTTATCCTATTGATGTGTTTGTCATGTAATAAAAATGCTCAATTAGAAAAAGAAATTGAAGCTATTTCAATGGATTTAAAAGTTGAACGTTTTGATCAAGCTTTTATGAAAATTACAGAAAAGACACTTCCATTTTATAAAACAGCTTACCCTTTTCTGTTTCCAAACCACATTTCTGACTCTGTCCTTTTAGAACGTACTAAAGACCCTATTCAAAAGCTGATTCAAAAGTCAGTTGACAGTGTTTTTAGTGATTTTCAAGAGACTGAAGCGGAGGTAATCGCTTTTTACAAACACCTAAAATATTATAATCCATCATTAAAAAAACCACGTGTCATAACAGTTTTTTCAGATGTTGATTACCGCAATAAAGTTATCGTCACAGACTCTATAGTTTTAATTAGTATTGATAATTATTTGGGTACTGATCATGAGTTTTATAAAAGCTTTTATAATTATATTCGGAAAAATCTAAAGAGAGATCAAATTGTGGTGGACCTTGCTGATGCTTATGCAACTCGTTTAATAAATCAACCGAGGCGCAATACGTTTTTGGAAGAATTGATATATCATGGTAAAAAATTATATCTAAAAGATTTATGGATTCCGTTGGCAGAGGACAGTACAAAAATTGCTTATAACGACAATGAGCTCTTTTGGGCAAATGACAACGAGTTTTATATCTGGCAATATTTTATAGAAAACGAATTGTTGTACAGCACAGATACTAAACTTGTTGGACGTTTCATCACACCAGCTCCCTTTTCACGCTTCAATTTGGAGCTCGATAGTGAATCACCAGGCGCATTGGGTCGATATATTGGGTGGCAAATTGTGCGTTCCTATATGCAAAACAATTCAACTTCGTTACTTCAAATGCTTCAAATGGATGCGCAATCACTTTTTAATAAAGCAAAATACAAACCACGAAAATAATGGCTAAAGTACATACATCAAAAATTGAATTGAATGTCGAATTGGATGAGAACCGCATTCCAAAAAAATTGAACTGGACTGCTGAAGACGGTGGGGTTTCAAATGCTGAGGCCAAGGCAATTTTTCTTTCCGTTTGGGATGCTAAGGCACAAGAATCATTACGTATCGATTTGTGGACAAAAGATATGCCCGTAGATGAGATGAAATTGTTTTTTCATCAAACTCTTACGGCCATGAGTGATACTTTTATGCGTGCCACCCAAGACGAGAAAATGACTGCTACAATGAAAGATTTTTGTGCTTATTTTGCTGAAAAGTTAGATTTAAAGCAGAATTAGTTTTTAGTCTGGATTACCATACATTCAGTCGATTGGCGTCTAATTTTAAAAATATAAAAATTAAAATTGTAAATGCCAATAATCCAGATCCGCCATAGCTTAGGAATGGAAGTGGAATACCAATAGTTGGAATAAGGCCCATAACCATGCCAATATTAATTAAAAAATGCACAAAAATAATTGAGGCTACTCCGTATCCATAGGCTCTACTGAACTGTGATTTATGTCGTTCAGACAGAAATAAAATACGGCCAATTAACACCACAAAAAGAATGACTACTGTGCTGCTCCCCAAAAACCCCCATTCCTCTGCCACTGTGCTAAAAATATAGTCGGTATGTTGTTCAGGTACAAATTTTCCCTTCGTTCGCGTACCCTCCTTAAATCCTTTTCCTGTAAGACCACCAGAGCGTATTGCTTTTTCTGATTGATTTAGATTATAAGAAATATTCCGCCGCATAACCCTTAGTTTATCAGGGTCTTTTTCAAGTCTCAACCACAGTTCAATGCGATCTCTCTGGTGTTTTTGTAAAACAGTATCAAAACTCCATTCAGTTGTAAAACTGAGGACCGCACATAAACCTAGGATTAGCAATGAACCTCTAACTTTCTTTCGTTTAAAAAAAAGTTGATAAATTACAAGACAAATTGCAATAATACTGGTCACGAAAAGTGCTGAAAATTTTAGTGTTGCAACAGCAATAGTAATGAGAATAGCCCCCAAAAAAATATATTTTTGAGGAATTCCTTCTCTGTAAAATACGAAAATAAGCCCTGCAAAAACAAGGGTGCTTCCAGCATCATTTTGGAGTAGAATTAAAATTGCAGGAACTGCCACAATAAGTGCTGCTTGAAATTGGTCTTTAACATTTTTTATATTTGTTTGCAAGTCACTAACATACTTGGCTACAGCTAAAGCTGTTGCAAATTTCGCAAATTCACTTGGCTGTAAGGTCATGCCTCCAATTTCATACCAAGACATAGCTCCATTTATCTTTTTGCCAAAAATAAATAGCCCTGCTAATACTACCATTGAGGCCAAGTAAATAACACTAGCAAAACGTTCGTAAAATTTGGCGTCAATAGAAAGAATCAATACAATAGAGACAAGAGAAAGTCCAATGAAAACACTTTGTTTTCCGTACGGCTGAGTAAGATCGAAATACGAGCTGAACTCTCCAGCTGTTGCTGCTGAAACTATATTAAAGTATCCGAACAAAACGAGCGCCAAGTAAATCAGGATGACTAACCAGTCTAATTGAAAGCTATTTGCTCTGTTGAGGTTCATTATTTATTGATTTTAAATGGTTTCCCGCTATACGGTTTTAGGTACTCCTCTTCTAAACTCTTATTTAAAACAAGTCGTTCCATATATTTTAAACTGACCTCTCCTTTCAAGTATTTTTCAATCATTAAGCTGGCAATTCGACCAGCCCATCGAGCGCCATAGTATCCGTTTTCCACTAATACAGCTATAGCTATTTTAGGATCTTCTTTTGGGGCAAAGGCTACAAAAATAGAATGATCTGTGAGCTGCGTTTTTACGCCGTCAATTTTTGTGAAATTTTCAGCAGTTCCTGTTTTTCCGCATATATCAATCCCTGGGACTTTTAAAAAACTTGCAGTACCATTTGTGTAGACTTTATGCATGCCCTCAATTACGGGCTCGAAATAGCTTGGGTGAATTGTAGTTTCTTTTTTTTCAGTAAACTTTTCATTAATTGATTCTCCTTCTATGGACTTTATGATATGAGGTGTGAAATAAAACCCTTTGTTTGCAATGGCTGCTGTCATATTTGCCAATTGTATTGGCGTGACCAAAATTTCTCCCTGCCCTATAGCATTCGAAAGAACGGTAGTAGCACCCCATCTAAAATCTGGATACCAAGCATCATAATAAGCTCCGTCTGGAATATTTCCTTTTTTTCCAACGGATAGGTCATTTCCTAAAAAGTTTCCTAATCCAAAGCTCTTTATATGATCACTCCAAACATCCATTCCAACACTTGCATTTTCGTACTTATCAATGGTTTTTCGGAAAGCCATTGCAAAATAAGAATTACAAGAATTACTGATGCTTGAAAACAAGTTCCTATAGCCACCTCCACAGTGACATTTCATTACACGTCTGTTTTTCCCGTAAACATATTTTTCCGAGCAAAATATTGTTTCTTGTTTTGAGATTACATTTTCTTGAAGTGCAGCCAAAGCAACAAGCGTTTTAAAAGGAGATCCGGGCACATGCATTCTTATGAGTGCTTTGTCAAAAAGTGGTCTATGAATAGAATCTCTATAAAGTTTTGTGTAATTTTTGGATCGCTCTCTTCCTACTAACAATGAAGGGTTGTATGAGGGAGCTGAAACGATAGTCAATAATTCTCCGCTATTTGGCTCAATTGCAACAATACCTCCCATTTTGTTTTGCATCAATTTTTCGCCATATTCCTGAAGCGTTGCATCTATGGTTAGAGTGATATTTTTACCAGGCATAGGCAAGGTGTCAAACTGTCCATTTTTATAGGATCCAATGTCCCGATTATAAATATCTTTTTGAATGTATTTCACCCCTTTTATTCCTCTTAAATCTTTTTCATACGATTTTTCCACCCCTTGCTTCCCAATCAAATCTCCTAACTTGTAGTAACCATCGGTTGAGATATTATCTGGATTAACTTCAGCAATGTACCCCAGAACATTAGCGCCGATCTCAGTTTGATAGTCACGTACGGCTCTTTTTTGAACATAAAATCCCTTGAATTTTCTTAGTTTTTCTGACAAAAAAGCATAATCCTCCTTGGAGAGATGGGACAAAAAAACAGAAGGCAAACGTGGTGAGTAGCGTTTTGCTCTATTGTATGACTTTAAAAATTGACTTTTATCTATATCTAGTAGTGAACAAAATAGTACTGTATCTAGTTTTTCAACTTCTCTAGGAACAACAACAACGTCATAGGTAGGCTGATTTGCGACGAGTAAGGTACCACCTCGGTCATATATATATCCGCGTTTTGGGTATTGATATACTTTTCGAATTGCATTGTCACTTTCCAGACTATCCGACTCGTCTTGGTACACTTGCAAATAGAATAATCTCCCAATGAAAATGGCACCGGTTATAAAAACAAGACTTAGAAGTAGTAGCTTTCTCATTTCTCTTTTCGACTAAAAAGTGTGGTTAGTGTCAATGCAAGAAAGAGTGTAAAAAGCCCAGTGCTTAATGCGTTAGATACAACCATTCCGGCTTTTGAGTTGTCAAAAATAATCAGAATAAATAAAATAAAATGATGAATAAGAATCAGTAAGGTAAAATAAATAAAACGTGTTAGTAAATCGGCTTCATTAAATTTGATGGCTTGATACTCGTAGGCTGCTCCAAAAGAAAATTTGAGAAACACTGGCCTCATATAAGCTATAGTTACGGAGGCTGCCGCATGAGCCCCACCAGTATCCATAAAAATATCTATTAGTATTCCGAGTACAAAACTGATAAAGATAAAGCTTAAGCGGTTGTTTTTAACGGGATATATTAGTATGAATAGAACGTAAATATATGGGCTTATGCTTCCAAGAAAATTCATCTGATTGCAAATAAGGACTTGCAGCAGGACCAATGCTATAAATCGAATAATATTTGAAAATAACAGACTATTCATTACTTGGGTTTAATGAGTTAAGTGTATTGAAATCTAAATTTTCAATTACATGAACATGACGTAAATTCGTCATGTCGTTGAATAATTCAACATTAATAATATACAGGTCTTTGGTGTCGTTTAATAGGTATGACTTTACAACACCAATTGGTATGTTTTCTGGGAAGGTGTATGAAAACCCACTTGTAACAATAGTATCACCTACTGTTATTTCAGCTAGATCTTGAACATCATTTAATTGAACAATATTATGGTGTTCACCATCCCAACCCAATGTCCCGAAGTGGTTATTTTTTTTAAGCTTTGCGTTAATTTTACTTTTTGTATTTAATATGGAGATTATACGAGCATATTTTTGGGAAGTTTTATCAATGACTCCGACAATCCCTTTAGCTGTTACAACCCCAAAATCTTCTTTAATACTGTCCTTTTCACCCTTATCTATGGTGATGTAATTTTCTAAAAAACGATAACTGTTCTTATTAACCAAAGCTGGTCTGAGTCGAAACTGCTTTTGGATATTTATAGACTCAATCTGTTCTGTTTTTGTATTGAAAGCCAAGGACTTCAACCGGTTATTTTCTTCCAAAAGCAAGTTGTTTTCTTCTTTCAAATAAAAATAATCTCCAATTTTAGAAAAGGCTCCATGTATGCTGCCTGAAATTTGATATGCAGAGTTAATGACTTTAGTTCTATTATAGTCGTGTGCTTGTGTGGTAAGGGCGAACGAAATTAAAAACAAGATTAAAAACAAGATGGTAGACCTGTTTTTAAAAAAGAAATTCAGAAGTTGTTGCATGACTCAATGGCTATTTGATCAAGACACTCTTATATTTTGCGATATTTTTAAGAACAATTCCTGTTCCACGAACAACGGCTCTTAGCGGGTCTTCGGCAATGTAGACGGGGAGGTCTGTCTTTTGGGACAACCGTTTATCTAATCCTCTAAGCATGGATCCACCACCTGCGAGGTAAATACCAGTATTGTATATGTCTGCTGCCAGCTCAGGTGGAGTTTGTGACAAGGTTTCCATTACTGAGTCTTCAATTCTAAGGATCGATTTATCCAAAGCTTTTGCAATTTCACGATGTGAAATTTGAACTTGCTTTGGCTTTCCTGTCAGTAAATCTCTTCCTTGTACGTTCATTTCATCTGGAGGCAGTTCTAGATCTTCGGTAGCAGCACCAATCTGTATTTTAATTTTTTCAGCAGTTCGGTCACCCACATAAAGGTTGTGTTGCGTGCGCATGTAATAAATAATATCGTTTGTAAACACATCGCCAGCAACTTTGACCGACTTATCACACACAATTCCTCCGAGGGCAATAACCGCTATTTCTGTTGTACCACCACCAATATCAACAATCATGTTTCCTTTTGGCTGCATAATATCTACACCAATTCCAATGGCTGCTGCCATGGGTTCGTGAATCAAGTAGACTTCTTTACCGTTTACGCGTTCAGCAGATTCTTTTACTGCACGCATTTCTACTTCTGTAATGCCCGAAGGGATACAAATGACCATGCGTAGAGATGGTGCAAATAATTTTTTCTTTAACGCAGGAATGTTTTTAATGAACATGCTAATCATTTGCTCTGAAGCATCAAAATCTGCAATCACACCATCCTTAAGTGGTCTAATTGTTTTGATGTTTTCATGGGTCTTACCCTGCATTAAATTAGCTTCTTTACCTACCGCTATGATTCTCCCTGAAATACGATCCCTGGCTACTATAGAAGGACTGTCTATTACAACTTTATCGTTGTGGATAATAAGTGTATTGGCTGTACCCAAATCGATGGCAATTTCCTCGGTCAAGAAGTCAAAAAATCCCATAGGATATATAAAATTATGTTGGTGGTTTAAAAATTGTGCTTAATTGTAAATGTACTAAAAATAAATTTTAGTTAATCTCCAAAACAGCATTTTTTTAATGTTTAAAATGACGTGTTTTTGTAAAAACCATAGCCACTTTATTTTCGTTGCAATAATCGATACTCAATTGATCTTTTATAGAACCTCCTGGCTGAATTACAGCCGTGATACCAGCTTTAGCTGCAATCTCTACACAGTCCGGAAATGGAAAAAACGCATCACTTGCCATCACGGCCCCCTGCAAATCAAAATCAAATGATTTTGCTTTGTGAATAGCTTGATTTAAGGCATCGACTCTGCTTGTTTGCCCAGTTCCGCTTGCGCATAGTTGTTTATTTTTCGCCAAAACAATTGTATTTGATTTGGTGTGTTTGCATATTTTAGAAGCAAATAATAAATCCTCAGTTTGTTGTTCTGTTGGACTTGAGTTAGTTGCAGTTTCGAGCATACCGACAACATCTGTGATTCCATCCTTGTCTTGTACTAAATAACCATTAAGACAAGTTCGGATAGAACTTTTAGGTAACTCGTTTAGTTTTTGAGTTAGTAAAATTCTGTTCTTTTTTCCTTTTAAAATAGCTAAAGCATCATCACTAAAACTTGGTGCAATGACTACTTCACAAAAGAGTTTATGAATTTCCTCTGCTGTAGTTAAGTCTATTTCGGTATTGCAAATTAAAACGCCTCCAAAAGCTGAAACTGGATCGCCTGCCAGCGCATCTGTATAAGCCTTGTGTAGGGAATCTCGTTGAGCCAACCCACAAGCATTGTTGTGCTTTAGTATAGCAAATGTTGGTGCTTCGTTACGGAACTCGTTCATTAAATTGACGGCAGCATCAACATCGAGTAAATTATTGTAACTCAGTTCTTTTCCATGCAATTTTTCAAACATAGCGTCAAAATCTCCAAAGAAAAACCCATGTTGGTGGGGGTTTTCCCCGTAGCGCAAGGTTTTTCCATTTTGTTCACTTAGTTTTAGAACAACTTCTTCATTGTTTTGGTTGAAATAATTAAAAATTGCTGTATCGTAATGGGATGATATATTGAAAGATTTTGCCGCAAAACGTTGGCGGTCTTCATATGAAATTACGCCATTATCGTTTGAGATTAAATTCAGGAGTTCTGTATAATCTCCTACTGAAGATACACAAAGAACGTCTTTGAAGTTTTTGGCTGCTGCGCGAATTAGCGAAATACCACCAATATCAATTTTCTCTATTATATCTTGATGGCTTGAGCCAGAAGCCACTGTTTTTTCGAATGGATAAAGATCGACGATGACTAAATCAATTTGAGGAATATTAAAACGTTCCATTTCCTCAACATCTGAGGGCGTGGTTTGCCGATTCAGAATACCGCCAAATATTTTGGGATGTAAGGTTTTAACTCTACCGCCAAGAATGGAGGGGTAGTCCGTTACTTCTTCTACTGGGACAACATTTACCCCAAGATCATTGATAAACTTCTGTGTACCCCCCGTTGAATAGATCGTAACTCCTAGTTCGTCTAATTTTTGAACTATAGGAGCAAGGCCATCTTTGCTAAATACAGAGATTAAAGCTGAGGAAATTGTTTTGTTTTGGTTCATTTTTGATGAAAATTGTAAGCTCCAAAAATAGGGAAATAAAGCTCAAATTTCATCTTGAATTTCGCTAAAATAACTATAATTTTTGAACAAATTCAAGAGTTATTAACATCTAGAGTAGTACAGCTACTTTTGCACAGACAAACTCTAAAAATTCTTCATCTTCTTTAGTGAAAGGATTCAAGGTATTGGAGTCAATATCAATTTGCCCGATGTTTTCTCCATTTACAAATAGGGGTATTACTATTTCAGATTTTACGGTCAAGCTACAAGCAATGTAATTTTCTTGCGCTTTTACATCAGGGACTACAAAATTTTTGTTACTAATAGCAACTTGTCCACAAATTCCTTTGCCAAAAGGAATGATTGTGTGATCTGTAGGCGCACCAGCATAGGGCCCAAGTTTGAGCTCATTTTTATCGCCATTTTTAAAGTAAAACCCTACCCAATCGTAATAAGAGATTTCCAATTTTAATAACTCGCAAATGAGTAATAATGTCTGCTCAACATTTTGCGAATTATCAACTAACAATTTTATTTTTGATTTTAAATCTTTAAAAGGCATGTGATAAATTTTGGTAAAAATATTAAATCAATTGAAGACTTGACTCAATGCAACTAGTAATTATTCAATGTTAAATAAATTTAAAATTGAACAAGCTTGTTTTTCGAATTGAAGATTACCATAATTCCATCTGCCTGAAAAAACAGACTAACATCATAGGTTTTGTATAAAAATAAAAGCATTAGAATCTTAAGTTTTACAGAAATTCATAACTTTGTTACATGAAACCAAGTTTATGTACAAAAATAGTATCTATATTCACGGCACTTGCCGTGGTGTTGGCTTCATTCTCTTTCAAGTTAGAAAAAAATTCCTGTCAGCTGTACACGGCTGATGCCTCCGCTGATTCAGCAATTGAAAGCTGCTGTGGCTTCGCTCGCACAATTGATGAAAATTCACAGCTTTCTCAAATCTCTTGTTGTTCAAGTCTTGCCATTACAGTCGAAGGCTTTAATGATTACGAGAAGGCTCTCTCGTCGCCATTTTCAACACAGTCCTATTTTGTATTTGAATCAACAATAAGTATTCCAGTTGATTATATTTATAAAAATACAACAAAAGGTTCATACACAACCCATATTCCCCCGCCTCTCATTATGGATATTCAAGTGAGAGATCAAGTTTTTCTCATCTGATAATAGATTAATTTTCAGTCATCCCAATGATTTGGGATGTTTGTATAGTACCGTCTTCCGTAGTTAAATTTAAAAATTAATCTAAAAAACTTACAATGAAAAATCTTTTTAGCTTCATTTATTTCTTACCAATTTTCATTTTTGCCCAAGACAAAATTGAGGGAATAATTATGAGTCCATCATCAGATGGCACTCAGCTTTCTGTATCTGGAGCAAATGTTATTTGGAAAGGAACTTCCATTGGTACCATTTCTGATTTAGACGGAAATTTCAAACTACCCTACAACACCTCCTACAAACAACTAATTATCAGCTATATTGGATATAAAACCGTTACAATAGGTGTTGACGGGCCCTCTGATTTCATAAGAGTCGTATTGCTGCCTACAGACGATTTAAGTGAGGTCACTATAAAAACGCAAAAAAAATCGACAGCGACTTCATATCTTGCCGCTCAAAATATCATGACCATAAGTAGCGATGAATTGTTAAAAGCGGCTTGTTGTAATCTTTCGGAAAGCTTTGAAACAAATCCGTCTATAGACGTAAATTTTTCAGATGCGATTTCTGGAACAAAGCAAATCAAAATGCTGGGCCTTTCCAGTCCATACATCTTAATAACCACTGAGAATGTGCCCAGTGTTAGAGGCGCAGCCCAGGCTTATGGTCTAAGTTTTATCCCTGGAACTTGGGTAGAAAGTATCCAACTCACAAAAGGTGCTGGAAGTGTCACTAATGGCTTCGAAAGTATTGTTGGTCAGATTAATGCGGAATTGGTCAAACCATTGACCGACAATAAGCTATTTGTAAATGCATATGGCTCAGTAAATGGGCGTCTTGAACTCAATACACATTTCAATGTTAAGTTGACCGACAAATGGAGTTCTGGAGTATACATACATGCTGACAGACGTGGAGAGAAATTTGATAACAACGGTGATTCTTTTTTAGATCTTCCTGTTGGCAATCAAATTAATATTATGAATAGGTGGCAATACCTCAATCCTGAAAAGGGGTTGATTAGCTTTTTAAATATCCGTTTTTTGGACGATCAAAAACAGTCTGGTCAAATTGCTTATAATCCTTCACTCCACAAATACGGAGGCAGTGTTTGGGGAAGCGAAGTGAACACAATGCGACATGATCTTTCAGCTAAAATTGGTTATGTAAACCCTGAACTTCCATATCAAAGTTTGGGACTTCAAATGGCCTATAGTTATCATAAACAAGATTCATATTTCGGAAACAGGAAATATGACATTGCACACAGAAGTTTTTACTCTAATTTAGTTTACAACTCCATTATAAGCGATTCGCGCCATAAAGTCAAAACAGGAATTAGCTTTTCACATGACGCTTATGTAGAGTTTGTAAATGCATTTAATTACTCTAGAATAGAAAATTCCCTTGGTGGATTTTTCGAATATTCATTCGATAACTTAGACGACCTGAACTTAACAGCTGGATTACGCATAGATTATCACAATCTTATGGGGACTTTCATCACCCCGCGTTTGCACGCAAGATATACGCCTTGGGCAAAGTCCGCTTTGCGCTTTTCTTTTGGCCGTGGAAAACGTTCGGCCAATATTTTTACCGAGAATCAAAAGCTATTTGCGTCTTCTCGAAGCATCAATATTTTCGACAATAATGGCCCTATTTATGGCTTAAATCCTGAGATTGCATGGAATTACGGAATATCTTTTTTGCAAGGATTTGAATTGTTTGAACGTAAAGCCGATGTGGCAGTGGATTATTATAAAACTGATTTCCAAAATCAGGTCGTAGTTGATTATGAAACTCCAAGAGAAGTTAATTTCTATAACCTTGACGGTAATAGTCATGCGCGTAGTTTGCAGTTTGAATTTAATTATACCCCGATCGATCGCTTGGATTTTAAATCTGCATACAAATATTACGATATAAAGATACAATATAACAATGGTGAATTGGAGCAACCGCTTACGCCAAAGCATCGTATTTTTGCAAATGTGTCCTATCAGTCCAAAGCGACCGATATGGGTCGTCTTTGGAAATTTGATATTACCTTCAATTGGTTGGGCGCGCAGCGTTTTCCATCAACAATACAAAGTACTGAAGAATTTCGTTTGCCCAACTATTCACCTTCGTTTTCGACGCTTAATCTGCAATTAACTAGGGTTTTCTCAGATCAATTTGAGGTTTACATTGGGGGCGAAAATATAACAAATACAAGGCAAAATAATCCTATTTTAAGTCCTGACGACCCATTTGGATCAAATTTTGATAGTACTTTTGTGTACGGCCCTATATTTGGGAGCATGTACTATACTGGATTACGATTTAAATTAAATTAAATAAAACAATGACAATGAAAACAATAAAATATACTATACTATTTACGATGTTAACCTCCATAGGGTTTGCGCAAAATAAAAATGCTAAAGCTAACTTTGAAGTCGATGGTGTTTGCATGATGTGCAAAAAAAGAATTGAAAAAGCTTGCCTTAAGATCAAAGGGGTTAAATCTGCGGTTTGGAATGTAGAAACTCATAATTTGAATTTGATCTTTGATGAACGAAAAGTGGATATAACGACTATTAAGTCAAAAGTAGCTCAAGTAGGTCACGATTCTAAGGGCTTTAAGGCAACTGATGAGGCTTATAACGATCTGCATCCATGTTGTAAGTATCGAGATGAGCAAATCAAGGCTGATCATAAGTCAAACTAATTTGATTTCATAAAAAAAGCGCTTCAAATTGAAGCGCTTTTTTTATAGTTTACTTTTATAAATTACATCATTCCAGGCATTCCTCCGCCACCCATAGGGGGCATTGCAGGAGCGTCTTCTTTGATGTCTATTAGGGCGCATTCAGTAGTAAGAATCATCCCTGCTACAGATGCAGCATTTTCTAAGGCAACCCGTGTGACTTTCTTTGGATCGATGATCCCTGCTTTTAGCATGTCTACATAAGCATCTGCCTTGGCATCGTAGCCAAAATCTCCTTTGCCTTCGAGAACTTTGTTGATAACAACGCTTCCTTCGCCTCCAGCGTTGTCAACTATAGTACGTAATGGTGCTTCTATCGCTCTAGAAACTATTTGAATTCCAGTAACCTCGTCAAGATTAACATTAGTAATCTTTTCTAGTGTTTTTTGTGCACGAACAAGTGCAACGCCACCACCAGCAACAATACCTTCTTCAACTGCAGCACGTGTGGCATGCAAGGCATCGTCTACACGGTCCTTCTTTTCTTTCATTTCGACTTCACTAGCAGCACCAACATAAAGAACAGCGACACCACCAGCTAATTTAGCCAAGCGCTCCTGGAGCTTTTCTCTATCATAATCACTTGTTGTACTTTCAATCTGGCTTTTTATTTGATTGACTCGTGCTTTGATGTCTGAGGCCTTCCCAGATCCATTTACTATTGTAGTGTTGTCCTTGTCGATAGTTACCGTTTCAGCAGTTCCAAGCATTTCTAAATCTGCATTTTCAAGAGAGAATCCGCGTTCTTCGGAAATAACTGTACCACCAGTCAAGATTGCTATATCTTCTAACATCGCCTTACGTCGATCGCCAAAACCAGGTGCTTTTACAGCAGCAATTTTTAAACCTCCGCGAAGCTTGTTTACGACCAAAGTTGCCAGGGCTTGACCTTCAACATCTTCGGCAATAATAAGCAGCGGTCTTCCAGATTGGGCAACAGGTTCCAAAATTGGAAGGATTTCTTGAAGATTAGAAATTTTCTTATCAAATAACAAAATGTACGGATTTTCAAGATCGGCAATCATTTTATCGGAATCAGTTACAAAATATGGACTGAGGTATCCACGATCGAACTGCATACCTTCAACAACATCCACATAGGTGTCTGTTCCTTTGGCTTCTTCAACAGTGATGACTCCCTCTTTGCCAACCTTTCCAAAAGCTTTGGCAATGAGTTCGCCAATAGTATTGTCATTATTCGCAGAAATAGAAGCAATTTGCATGATCTTCTCTGATGAATTTCCTACTTTTTTTGCTTGTTTTTCTAAATCGGCTACTATGGATTCTACTGCTTTATCAATTCCTCTTTTAAGATCCATTGGGTTGGCTCCAGCAGCTACGTTTTTCAGCCCTTCTTTTACTATAGCCTGAGCTAAAACTGTAGCGGTTGTGGTTCCATCTCCAGCCAAATCATTAGTTTTAGAGGCAACTTCCTTAACCATCTGTGCACCCATATTTTCAAGAGCATCTTCAAGTTCTACCTCTTTAGCAACAGAAACACCATCTTTTGTGACTTGTGGTGCTCCAAAGCTTTTACTGATAATTACATTTCTTCCTTTAGGGCCAAGCGTGACTTTCACGGCATTGGCAAGTGCATCAACACCTCTTTTGAGACCATCGCGTGCATCTATATCAAATTGAATATCTTTTGCCATTTTTATATTTTATGAATTAAACAATAGCGAGTATATCGCTCTCGCGCATAATTAAGTAATCTTGACCATCAAGCTTAAGCTCTGTTCCAGCATATTTTCCATAAAGAACGGTATCGCCTACAGTAACAGTCATTTTCTCATCTTTTGTGCCACTACCAACAGCAACAACTTTACCTTTTTGCGGCTTCTCCTTTGCATTATCAGGTATGATAATCCCAGAAGCAGTCTTGGTTTCTGCAGCCATAGGTTCAATAAGAACTCTGTCTGCTAAAGGTTTAATTTTTAAAGCCATAATTATTTTTTTAAATTGTTTTCAGATTACTATTTTACTAAAATTATGCCATTACAACATAACTGACAAACTTTCAGTGCAAAAAAAATGTCAACGTAGCGTTGACATTTTTTTATGTTTTATTGAGTCTTAATTAGACTCTTCATCAGTTAGAGGAATTGCTTCTGCAGGAAGGTCTTCAGCTGGAGCTGTTGTTGTGCTTTCAGGGTCTAAAGCCTTAGATTCTAATTCTTCTTCTGAACCGCCAATAGCAATATTAGAAGCTAGGATTAGAGCTAGAAGTAATGTGGCTAAAGCCCATGTGCTTTTATCTAAAAAATCTGTAGTTTTTTTTACACCGCCAAGTTGCTGACCTCCACCACCGCCAAATGATGAAGACAATCCACCGCCTTTGGGGTTTTGTACCATAATCACTACAACTAATAAAAAAGCGACGATGACTATTAAAATCAAAAATATTGAAAACGTACTCATGAGTTTTTATTTTTTTCTTGTAATTTTTTTAATGCTTTGATTTGGTCTGCAAATAAACTACTTTTTTCTGGATATTTCAAACTTAAAATAGTGTAGGATTGAATAGCCCTATCGTAGTTTTTCTGCTCCACGTAAATTCGAGCCAAAGTCTCAGTCATCAGTTGCTCAGTCTCTGGCGCTGTGTTTTCAGCTATATTTTTTAAAACCCCTTCATTTTGTAGGGGTTTTATTTTTGGATTTTTGGCGATAAAGGCGTCTATCAAGTCAAAGTTTTTACTTTGTTTGTCGTTTGTCTTGTTCTCTTGATTAGACCGATCAATAGGTTGTGCTTTGGTCAATTGAAGCCACTGGGAAAAGGAGTGAGTATCTTTTTTGTCAAAATCAAGAGGTGTGCCAATCTTAAGCAAGTCCGAAGCATTGCTTTTTGGATGCGCTGAGGCTTCTTGAATTTCAGTTTCCGAATTCAGATTAGCTGCTGACTTTGAAGATTGATTGGAAATATCTTGAAAATCGCTTACATCCAGCATTTTTATCCCCTCATGATTGTTCTTTATTTGCTCAGATGTTGTGTTCTGTAGAAAGACATCCGAGGTGATAAAGTCAAATAAAATACTGCGATCGGTTGTGTAGGCTGCTGTAGTTTTTAATGTTTTGTTGTATTTATAACTGTCACTATTTTTAAGGCTTTTTAGGTACAATGCGCGCACAGATTGAAAATAGGGAAACTCCTCTATAATTGATTCAATTGAAGCCATGTGCTTCTTCTTCAGGGCTGAAGGAGAATGAAGTAGTTTTGTCAAATTTACTGTATTCATACTACCAGTTTGCTAGAGAAGCGTTAATTATATCTTGTGTTAGACGATCATAAATTTCTGTGATGGCAGTCGTTTTTTGTGCGCCAATGAGCTGAGCGCTTCCTGCATAGTCATAAAAAAATGAAAAGCGCTTTTCAAAATCAGCTTCTTCATCATTGGTATTTATAAAGCGCACATTGATACTAATGGTCAATCTGTTTTGAGCTGCCGTGTTACTGGCGGTAGCCGTGGTTGGCGATATGCGGTATTCTACAATTTCCCCTTCGTAAATTATATCACCGTTAGATTTAACAAGGTCTAAATTGGTTTGGTTCAGTATTATATCTTGAAGTGCTAGGGTGAAGTCGCGTTCAATTCCTGGCTCAATGAGGTTAGCCGTATTTTGAAAATAGTTGACTTGAAAGGTTTTGGTTTCACTGTCAATCGAAATACCGGTAAATGAATAAGGACCACAGCCAAAAAACGTAATGGTTAACCATAAGAACAAGCCAATGCGTATTGTTTTACAAGTCATATTGTTTTATTTTTCGGTACAAAGTGCGCTCAGAAATACCTAGTTCGTCTGCAGCTAGCTTTCGTTTACCATTATGTCTTTCCAACGATTTTTTGATCAACTCAATTTCTTTATCGTGCAAAGATAATGTTTCTTCCTCTTCTTCAATATCCTCAATAAAGTCAAATTTTTCTGCAGCATCAATAATTTCGACTGAAGGGTCATCAGTATTGTGTGCAGAAAGCGCCAAAACTTGGTCTTCTTGAGCAGTGCTTGGGGAAGAATCTTCGCTGTAAATTTTTTGAATTAAATGTTCGTTTTTATCCTGAACGTCTTTGTAATTATCGTTTTGCATCAGTTCCATTGTCAGCTTTTTCAGATCATTTAAATCGCTCTTCATGTCAAAAAGAACTTTGTAGAGAATTTCGCGCTCAGTAGTGAAATCACTCTCTTTTTTATCTTTTTTGATGACTGCCGGGAATTGACTTCCAAAATTTGGCAAATAACTTTTAAGTATTGTTACATCTATTGATCTTGAGGGTTCTAGAACTGAAATTTGCTCTGCAACATTTCTTAACTGCCTGATATTTCCTGACCAGCGGTAGTTTTGTAACAGTTGAACAGCATTGTCATCCAATCGAATAGTGGGCATTTTATATTTTAATGCAAAATCACTTGAAAATTTTCTAAACAATAAATGGATGTCTTCTTTTCTTTTTCTAAGTGCTGGAATGGAAATTTCAATGGTACTGAGGCGGTAGTATAAATCTTCGCGAAATTTCTCTTTTTCAATGGCTTCAAACATGTTGACGTTTGTAGCTGCCACAATGCGTACATCTGTTTTTTGAACCTTACTTGAACCAACTTTAATGAATTCTCCATTTTCAAGAACACGCAACAAGCGCACCTGTGTGGTCAGGGGTAACTCTCCCACTTCATCCAAAAAAATAGTCCCACCATCGGCTACTTCAAAATAGCCAGAACGAGTTTGGGTAGCACCAGTAAACGCTCCTTTTTCGTGTCCAAAAAGCTCACTATCTATGGTTCCCTCTGGGATTGCACCACAGTTAACAGCAATGTATTTGCCGTGTTTTCGGTGCGATAGCTGGTGTATTATTTTTGGAATTACTTCTTTTCCAACACCACTCTCCCCTGTTACCAAAACAGAAATATCTGTTGGAGCTACTTGAATTGCTTTTTCAAGAGCACGGTTTAGGCCTTTATCGTTTCCGATAATGGCAAAGCGTTGTTTTATAGATTGGACATTTTCCATGGCTTACATATTTTTTGAATATCCGATGGCCTTTCCTTTGAGTGTGGCACTTGTGCAATCTTCAACTTTCACCACGACAAAATCACCAATTTTATAGTTTTCTTTAGGGAAAACAACAGTAGTGTTTTGCGGGTTTCTTCCAGACCATTCAGAGTCAGATTTCTTAGATGTTTTTTCTATAAGCACCTCAGTTTCTTGGTTTAAAAATCCTTTGCTTCTAATTAGACTGTGTTTTTGCTGGAGTTCAACGACTTCGCTTAGTCGTCTTTTTTTCACCTTTTCTGGGATGTCATCCTCCAATTTTCGTGCTGCAAGAGTACCTGGGCGTTCTGAGTAGGCAAACATATAGCCAAAACTATACTTAACATATTCCATTAGACTCAGGGTGTCTTTATGGTCTTTTTCTGTCTCTGTAGGGAAGCCACAAATGATGTCATGCGAAATAGAGCAGCCTGGAAGTAATTTGTTGATCTTATCAATGAGCTCAAAATACTCAGCACGAGTATGTTGGCGATTCATTGCTTTTAGGATACGGTCACTTCCGCTTTGTACGGGGAGGTGAATGTAGTTACATATATTATCGTATTTGGCCATTGTCTTGATTACATCCAGAGACATGTCTTGCGGATTTGAAGTCGAAAAGCGAAAACGCATTTTCGGTTGAGCTTTAGCGCAAAGTTCTAGTAGAGCTGCAAAATCAACAGCTGTAGCTTTTTGCAAATCCGATGCTTTAGCAAAGTCTTTTTTCATGCCACCTCCGTACCACAAAAAACTATCAACGTTTTGTCCTAAAAGCGTAACCTCTTTAAATCCTCTGTTTGCTAGGTCTTTAATTTCTTCCAAGATACTTTGCGGTTCTCTACTGCGTTCTCGCCCTCTAGTAAAGGGTACCACACAGAATGTACACATATTGTCGCATCCTCTGGTGATGGAAACAAATGCTGAAACACCATTTGAGTTTAAACGAACTGGGGCAATATCTCCATAAGTTTCGTCTTTAGATAAAATGACATTTACTGCATTTCTTCCTTCTTCTACCTCAGCTATTAAGTTTGGTAAATCTTTGTATGCATCAGGGCCGACAACAAGATCCACAATTTTTTCTTCTTCAAGAAATTTACTTTTTAGACGTTCTGCCATACAGCCAAGTACCCCAACTTTCATTTTTGGATTCTGACGTTTTACTGCATTATATTTTTCCAGACGTTTTCGAACGGTTTGCTCTGCTTTGTCACGAATCGAACAGGTATTGACAAGAACTAAGTCTGCGTCTTCGAGATTAGAAGTCGTGTTAAAGCCCTCTTTTTGTAGAATTGATGCTACAATCTCACTATCGCTAAAATTCATTTGACAGCCGTAGCTCTCAATAAATAGTTTTTTGGTGTTATCAGGCTTTGAGGCTAATTTCAGCGAAGTGCCTTGTTTGTTTTCGTCAATAACGTTCTCCATACTTTTCATTTATTCAATCTGGAACAATAGGGAGCAAAGATACAATAAATTTCTTTTTATGACAAAGTGTCATGTTGTATTTATTGAATTTGAATTAAAATTAGTTTTAATTTGATTTTTCTTTAAAATTAACCAATGAAATCATTTGACATCATTTCAAAAAAAATTAATGAAGCCCCAAGTATTGACTTTGGAGATTTATTTAACGAATCTGTTGCAGTATTCAAAAAAGTTTGGTTGCAAGGTTTCCTATTTCAATTGATTACAATTGCATTGAGTTTACCGCTATTGTTTTTCAATTTTATCAACTTTTCAGATTTTTCTAACGATTCTGTACCGCTTCAATTTGGAACAGCAGCGGTCTTTTATTACGGCATTTCTGCGGTTTTAGCTATTGTATCTTCTTTCTTGACTTTTGGATTTTTTAGAGTAATCCGGCAAATGGATAAAGGCGAAGATTTCAAAACAGTAGACTTTTTCTATTATTTTAATTCTGAGAGAATAAAAAAAGCCCTTTTGTTGGTTTTAGCTAATGTTGCTGTTGTAATTTTGGCATTACTTCTTTGTGTATTTCCTGTTTTTTATGTTATGATTCCTCTTATGTTTGTGACTCCAATTTTTGTTTACAATCCTGAGCTTTCAATTTCTGAAGTGCTAAAATCATCTTTTGCCCTAGGCCATAAGAAATGGGGGATTACTTTTTTGATTAGCCTCCTAAATATCATAGCGCTCTATGTGCTAATTTTGTTGACTTGTGGGCTTGGTTCGTTGTTTTTTGGTTGCTTTTTACAAATGCCAATTTATGTTTTGTACAAAAAAATAATTTCTTTTGACAATAGTCAAACACAATGATAAAAAATTGATTATCAGATTATATCATCAATAATCCACTAGTCTAAAAGTGAGCAATTTTTGATTAAAAAAATAATTTTGGGAAAAAATTAAAAAACAAAATTGAAAAATTCGACTACATTTGTTGCCTCAATAAAATGAATTATGGCCAAAAACCTTGTGATTGTCGAGTCGCCTGCAAAGGCAAAAACGATTGAGAAATTTCTTGGTAAAGAATTTAAAGTGGAGTCTAGTTTTGGACACATCGCCGATTTACCTTCCAAAGAATTGGGTGTAGATGTCGAAGGAGATTTCAAGCCTAAATATGAAGTTTCAAAGGACAAAAAACCGCTTGTTAAAAAGCTAAGAGAATTGGCCCAAAAGGCCGAAACTGTTTGGTTAGCCAGTGATGAGGATCGCGAGGGAGAAGCCATTGCTTGGCATTTGGCAGAGACCTTAAAATTGGACAAGGCCAAAACAAAACGCATTGTTTTTCATGAAATAACAAAGACAGCGATTCAAAAAGCTGTCCTGAACCCACGCAGTATAGATTATGATTTAGTGGATGCCCAGCAAGCAAGACGTGTGTTGGACCGCATTGTAGGGTACGAACTTTCACCCGTCTTATGGCGTAAAGTAAAAGGAGGTTTGTCCGCAGGTAGAGTTCAGTCTGTCTCTGTTCGATTGATTGTAGAAAGAGAACGTGAAATACAAGAATTTCAGCCCTCGGCAAGCTTCAAAATTGATGCTTCTTTTACTACTGCCAAGGGCCAACCTTTTAAAGCACGCTTATCAAAACCATTCGACTCGCAGCAAGACGCTAAAGCATTTTTGGAACTTAACAAAAATGCAGACTTTTCAGTTACAGCATTGGACAAAAAACCGGCTAAGAAATCTCCAGCGCCCCCTTTTACAACGTCAACCCTCCAGCAGGAAGCAGCTAGAAAATTATATTTTTCGGTTAGTAAGACAATGAATATGGCGCAACGCTTGTACGAAGCAGGTTTAATTACATACATGAGAACGGACAGTGTAAATCTATCTCAAGACGCTCGAGATGCTGCAGCCAAAGAAATTATTTTAGCTTACGGAGAAAATTACAGTAAAACGCGCAACTTCAAAGGTAAATCCAAAGGTGCTCAGGAAGCTCATGAAGCCATAAGACCAACGAATTTCTCAACCCACTCTGTCAATTTAGAACGCGATCAAGCGCGTTTGTATGAGTTAATTTGGAAGCGTGCAATAGCATCTCAAATGAGCGAGGCACAACTGGAGCGTACCAATGTTAAAATTGCAACTTCAAACCACGACAAGCTGTTTACAGCCAATGGAGAGGTGATAAAATTTGATGGATTTTTAAAAGTCTATCTTGAAGGAACCGACGATGAGAACGCAGAACAAGAGGGAATGCTTCCAGCAATGGCACTTAACGAGCATTTGTCCAACAACTACATTATAGCTACTGAGCGATTTTCACGTCCTCCTTATCGTTTTACTGAAGCCTCTTTAGTTAAAAAACTTGAAGAACTTGGCATTGGTCGACCTTCTACTTATGCGCCTACGATTTCTACGATCCAGAATCGTAATTATGTAGAAAAAGGAAGTATTGAAGGGCAACAACGGCAATACCGTTTGCTTACACTAAAGGCGAACAATGTTGCGGAAGAAATATTATCAGAAAACTACGGCTCTGATAAGGGCAAGTTGGTGCCAACGGATATTGGAATGATTGTTACTGATTTTTTAGTGAATCATTTTGAGGCCATTTTGGATTATAATTTCACTGCTAAGGTTGAAGCAGATTTCGATGATATTGCCTCGGGCAAGGCAGATTGGACTAAAATGATGAAATCTTTTTACGGATCATTTCATACCCAAGTAGAAGATGTACGCGAAAACGCAAATCGTGAATCTGGAGAGCGAATTTTAGGAACAGATCCATCCTCAGGGCGTCAACTCAGTGTTCGTTTAGGGAAGTTTGGTCCAATGGCGCAAATTGGAAAAGCTGATGATGAGGAAAAACAGGTTTTTGCTAGCGTTCCACCAACCTTGCAATTGAGCTCCATAACATTTGAGCAAGCTCTAGATTTATTCAAACTCCCAAAAGATTTGGGTGTTTATGATGGTGAGGACGTATTGGTAAATAATGGTCGATTTGGCCCCTATGTCAAGCACGGTAAGAAATTTATTTCTCTTCCCAAAGGGGTTGATCCTTTGAGTGTAGAATTGGACGAGGCTGTTGAATTGATCAACGAAAAAGCTAAGGCTGACGCACCTATTTACGAATATGAAGGGCTTCCAGTTCAGAAAGGTAAAGGCCGTTTCGGTCCTTTCATAAAGTGGAATAATATGTTTATTAACGTTAATAAAAAATACGATTGGGACAACTTATCCTCAGAAGACATAGAGACCTTGATTAAAGATAAGATTCAGAAAGAAATTGATAAAATCGTACACGATTGGGAAGACGAAGGTATTCGTGTGGAAAAAGCACGTTGGGGGCGCCATAACATAATAAAAGGTAAAACAAGAATTGAGCTTCCTAAATCTGTAGATGCCGCCAAACTTACTTTGGGTGATGTTAAGGCTATTTTAGAAAAAAAAACGCCAAAAAAAAACACAAAAAGCCGTAAAAAAAAGAAATAATAAATGGACTTTAATACACTTTCTCCAATTTCAAATCGTTTGGTTGAGTCTATTGAATTGTCTCATTACCAGTCTTTGGGGAGAAAAATAATTCTTCATACCAAACAATCTACACCAAGTCTTGATGGGGTAAGCATTGCTATTTTTGGTGTTTTAGAAACACGAAACTCAGTAGACCACATTGGTCAGTCCTTTGAATTATCTGAAGTGCGAAAATCCTTTTATTCGTTATTTCCAGGAAATTGGAATACATCAATAGCAGATCTTGGTGATATAAAAAATGGAGCTTCAGTTGAAGATACTTATTTCGCGGTAACAGAACTTATCAAAACGCTATTGGAAAACAAGATTATACCAGTAGTAATCGGAGGAAGTCAAGATCTTACTTATGCAAATTATCGTGCTTACGACACTGTTAAGCCTATGATTAATATTGTAAACGTTGATAAAAGCTTTGATTTAGGGGATTCCTCTAAACCGATAACCAATTCAAGCTACATAGGTAAAGTTATTCTCGAAAAACCTTATAACTTGTTTAATTATACCGCTCTTGGGTATCAAACTTATTTTAACGCTCAAGAAGAAATAGACTTAATGGAAAAGCTGTATTTTGAATATTATCGTTTAGGGGATGTCAATAAAAATATTAAAACTGCTGAGCCTGTACTTCGGGATGCTGATTTGGTGACAGTTGATTTAAAGTCTGTCAAATCATCAGAAGTAAGTATTAAACAAAAATATTCGCCTAATGGCTTTGATGGAAAAGAAATTTGCGCCATATCTCGTTACGCTGGTATAAGCAATCGCGTTAGTTCTTTTGGGATATACGAATATAATCCATCTGCTGATGATGAAGCCAGTTCTATGCTTATTTCTCAGATGATGTGGTATTTTATTGAAGGCTTTAATTGCCGTGTCCAAGACGATAATTTTGAAAGTACGAAGGATTTTAATAAATACACTGTTCTAGTTGAAGGTCAGGAATTGGTGTTTTTCAAGAGTTTAAAAACTGGGCGCTGGTGGATTCAAACCCCATTTTTGTCTTTTTCCAATACTAAAAATAAAAAATACTCGTTATTAGCCTGTATGCATGAAGATTACGAGCAAGCAATCAAAGGAAATATTCCTGAGCGCTGGTATAAAGCATGCAAAAAGCTGTAAGAAAAAGAAATAGTTTAAGGTTTTATTAAGATTATTCAGCTAAAAAAAGTTGTAAATCTGAAAATATATAGATAAGTTTACGAACTTTAAAATACAGAGGAAGACCTCTACAGACATACTTATGAAAAAAATCACATATTTAATATTGGTATTAGTTATCATGAGCAGCTGCGGTTCTAGAGACAAAGGCGAACTTGTTGGCGTTAAAGGTAAGCGTTGGCATCCAGAGAAGCCCTACGGAATGAGTCTCATCCCCGGTGGTGCTTTTGTAATGGGTAAATCAGATGATGATATTGTAGATTTGCAAGATGCACCTACGAAAACTGTTACGGTCCGTTCTTTTTACATGGATGAAACTGAAATTACAAACAGTGAATACCGCCAGTTTGTACATTGGGTAAGAGATTCTATACTACGAGAAAAACTTGCCGAAATGGCGGATTTAGAAGGTAAAGGCCCTGATGATGAAGGTATTGGTGAGTATGCTTACCTCGATGCTGGAGATCCTGAGGATTTGACCCCTTACCAGCGCTATATGCTCGACACCTATGGCGATGAACAACGAAAAATAAATAAAGATGTCGATCTTATTTTTGACACTGAAGACTATCCCGACGAACTTTATGCTGAAGTCATGGATGGGATGTACTTACCACCAGATGAGTGGTACAATGGCCAACGAACTTGGGATGTAGAGCAATTTGAATTTGAGTACACTTACATGGATATTGAAGAAGCTGCTAAATATAAAGGTTTATTGAAGCGAAGTGATTTTATTGAAAAATACCCAGTAAAAGTTTATCCAGATACAACTGTTTGGATCCGCGATTTTAAGTATGCCTATAACGTACCTATGCACAATGATTATTTTTGGCATGAGGCTTATGGAGATTATCCCGTTGTAGGGATTACTTGGGAGCAAGCCGATGCCTTTTGTCAATGGCGCTCGTTGTACAAAAACGGTTACCAAAAGTCCAAAGGAAAACCAAATGTAAATATGTTTCGTTTACCCTCTGAAGCAGAATGGGAATATGCTGCAAGAGGAGGCTTACGCGGAGCTGCTTTTCCATGGGGAGGCCCTTATGCAAAAAATGACAGAGGCTGTTTCCTAGCAAATTTCAAACCATTAAGAGGAAATTACGCAGCAGATCAAGCGCTTTACACGGTAGAGGCGGATGCCTATGAGCCCAACGATTATAATTTATGGAATATGGCTGGGAATGTATCGGAATGGGTTAATTCGTCCTATGATGCCTCTTCATATGAATATACTGCATCATTTAATCCGAATGTAAACAATAAAGAAAACCCGCGCAAAGTCGTTCGTGGGGGATCATGGAAAGATGTAGCTTATTATTTACAAGTCAGTACAAGAGACTATGAGCATGCCGATTCGGCTAGAAGTTTTATAGGATTTCGTACAGTTCAAGATTACTTGGGGACAGACGCCACCGCAAACGATGCAACAAATTAATAATTTTTAAAAAAACTAATTTAACTCTAATTAAAAAAATATAACTATGGCACAAGAAGGTAAAATCACAATCACCAATATGGTCTACGGACTAGGAGCTGCAATTGTAATTGTAGGTGCACTTTTTAAAATTCAACATTGGCCTTATGGTTCTGAAATACTAACTCTTGGGATGATCGTTGAAGCTGCAGTATTTACATACTCAGCTTTTGAACGTCAAAAAGGAGATCTCGATTGGTCTTTAGTATATCCTGAACTTACTGGAGGCAGCTCTTCTGCAAAAGCAGGAAAAAAAGAATCAGCAGAGGGGATTTTAACTAAAAAATTAGACGCATTACTAAAAGAAGCTCAAATAGATGGTGCACTCGTAAAAAGTCTTGGCGAAAACATCAAAAACCTAAACGCTACTGCTTCCTCTTTGGATGGGTCTGCTGGGGCAACCAACCGTTACAACGAAGAAATGACTAAGGCAACTGCCCAAATGGAGTCTATAAACAATCTTTATAAAGCACAGTTGGAAAGTGCCAACAAACAAGCCGAGATCAATGCGGAATCAATTGAAAATGCAATTAAGTTGAAAGAGCAAATGGAATCATTGTCTTCAAACTTATCTTCTCTAAATGGAGTGTATGGTGGTATGCTTTCTGCAATGAATAATAAATAATTAGTTTCACAGAGCTATTATATAAATAACCAAAAAAACTAATTATTATGGCAGGAGGAAAAGTATCTGCAAGACAGAAAATGATAAACTTGATGTATTTGGTCTTCATCGCGATGATGGCCATGAATATGTCCAAAGAAGTACTTTCTGCGTTTGGCCTCATGGAAGCAAAATTTGCTGAGTCTAATGTGACAACCTCAGAAACCAACGAAGCACTTCTCTCAGATTTGATTACCAAAGGGGATGAGAAACCAGAGGAATTTGCAGTTGCAGCCAACAAAGCGCAGCAGATCAATATCATATCGGATGAATTTTATAAATATATTGAAACATTAAAAGTAGATCTTCTAAAAAACGGAGGATATTCTATAGTACCAGAAACAGGGAAGTTGCCTTTTGAGTCTATGGATAAGACAGACATTTTAGATGAAATGTGGTTTACTGGAGATCGATTGACAAAAGCAGGTGCAGCAGTATTGGCAAAAATTGAAAAATATAAAGCAGATGTCAAAGAAGTTTTAGGGTCTGATGTTAAATACAAAAAAGCCGTTGAACGATTTGATAGAAGATTCAGTACTTCTGAAGTTACTAATAAAGACGGAAAAAAAATCGATTGGTTGGATTATAATTACAAAGGATTCCCAGCGATTGCTTCTTACACAAAGTTAACAGCCATGCAAAACGATGTTAAAGTCACAGAAGCTAGTATGTTCAACCTCTTTTTAGGAAATACACTTACTGAAGCTGTTTCACTGAAAAATTATCAAGCCATCGTTCTAGCTGATAAATCTGCATTTTTTGCAGGAGAAAAGTTTCAGGGGAAAGTAGTTCTAGGGAAATATGCCAATGTAACGCCAACTAAATTGGTTGTTCAAGGTCAAGAAATTAATATTGCTAGCGCAATTGATTCTACTGGTGCTGCAACGCTCGACTTCAATGTTGGTAATATCGGAGAAAAATCTATTGATGGACAATTTACTTTTCTTGAAGACGGTAAACCATTAGAAATTCCAATTGTAGGGAATTATGTCGTAGTTCCACGTCCAAAAGAAGCCTCTGTTGCAGCGGATAAAATGAATGTCCTTTACCGAGGTTTAGAAAACCCCATGACGATTTCATTTGCAGGAGTTCCAGATAGTAAAGTTTCTGTTTCTGCACCTGGATTGCGAAAAGCTGGAGGACAGGGTAAATACTTTATCAACCCACCCGCTGGAAGTAATAACTTAATCGTCAGCGTTACAGCAACACTTGATGATGGAAAAAAGGAGGTGTCAAAAAAATCTTTTAGAATCAAGAATATTCCTAGTCCAGAAGGAAAAATTGCCGGTAAGAGTGGATCAATTAAACTAAATAAGCGTGATGTTACCACTTCGCGTGTACTAGCAGACTTTGGAGATTTCGTTTATGATCTAGAGCCAACAGTTTCTGCATTTGATTTAACTGTTTTGGGAGAAACTATTACTGTTTCTGGAAATAGAATGAACCAAATCGCAAAAGATTTGATAAATAATTCACCTAGACGTTCTATGGTAATTATTGACAATATTAAGGTCAGAGTTAAAGGGGTAAATGTTCCCATAAAACCTGCATCTGCAATAACTATAAAATTAACAAATTAATATTATGAATCGTCTACCCCTGTTCATTACCTTTTTACCACTCTTTGTGTTTAGTCAGGCCAATATTCTAAATGCAAAATCGCCAGATGAAATTGGAATAGCCAATGTCTTTGATGAGGTTGACTCTGATGAATCACCTCTTGCGTATGGATATATCAGCGATAAAGATGTTTTGTTCTCGAAAACCATTTGGGAGGAGATCAATCTTGATGAGCGTGTCAATTTCCCTATGTATTACCCGATCGATACTTTGGTTGTTGGAAATGAACGAAGACCACTTATTCATTTTCTTTTAAAGTCAGCTTTAGAAGGCGACTTTCCTGTGTACAAAAAAGATAATTTTAAAGAAGTCTTATCACTTGAAGACCTGAATAGAAAACGGACATACAGAAAAATTCGGCCAGGTGATTCGGACGACAATATTGGATTGGAACGAATTACTAATGAAGCTGGGACTAAAGAACAATTTTTGATACTTAAAGGGGTTGATGTTGGCGAGTACGCCAATATTGATGAATCATTGTTAAATGATGATGAGTACAACGAATATGAATCCAAAATGGAAGAACTGATTTTTGATAATAATCTTCTTTCTGAGGAAGAATATTCAGAAGAAATATTTGGGTATGCCGATGTTGTAAAGTACAGAGTCAAAGGCGTTTGGTATTTTGACAAAAGACAATCTGATCTGCGTTACCGTCCTATTGCTATAGCGCCTATAGTTATTACTCCACGTTCTAAGGCAAATATGAAGGAAATCAACGACCCAAATATGAAGCCAGAATATGTTGAATTGTTTTGGGTTTTTTATCCGGATGCACGTACCTATTTGCACAAAGCAATGGCTTTTAATGATAAAAACACGTCAAAACCCATTTCTTTTGATCATCTAATAAACTCAAGACGCTTCTCAGCTTACATTTACAAAGAGGATAACGTTTATGAAGATCGGGACATCAATGATTACATTTCTGAAAATGCACTGATGCAACTTCTTGAGTCGCAGCGGATCAAAGAAAAGATTAGAAACTTGGAACAAGATATGTGGAGTTATTAAGGCTCTTCAAAATCAAATTATAACGCTTTCCAAATTGGGGAGCGTTTTTTATTTACTTTTATGCTATGTCTTTAGATTATGTCATTGTTGGCTCTGGACTAGCAGGGTTAATGCTCTGCGAGCAACTCCGTGCTAGAGGTAAGTCTTTTGTAGTAGTTAGTAATACTTCTCAACAAGCCTCCATTGTAGCTAGTGGGTTGTACAACCCAGTTGTGCTAAAGCGTTTTAATATGGCCTGGAATGCTGATCAGCAGCTTCCTGTAGCACTTTCTGCTTATAAAAAAATAGAGTCACTGTTAGGGATTAAAATTGACGATCAACGGCCTATTTATCGAATTTTTAATTCCATCGAAGAACAAAACAATTGGTTTTTGGCTTGTGATCAACCAAAACTCCAACAATATTTAGTTCCAAAAGCTATAAAAAATGACAATTCCAATGTTCTTGCCCCCTATGGCTTTGGCGAAGTAAAATTTACTGGTAGAGTGGACACCAAATTGCTTTTGGATTCTTACCGAAATTATTTAAAATCAAAAGACCTGTATCTAGAAGAAACTTTCGATTATTCTGCTTTGGAGTTAAATCATGATGAAGTAAACTATAAAAAAATTACAGCCAAGAACCTCATTTTCGCCGAAGGTTTCGGATTGAGGAATAACCCATTTTTTAACACATTGCCTTTGGAAGGAACAAAGGGTGAATTACTAGTAGTTCATGCACCAGATTTAAAATTGAACGTGATTTTAAAGTCAAGTGTTTTTGTGATTCCAATTGGCTATGATAACTATCTTGTGGGTTCTACATATGCTTGGAACGATTATAGCAATACAGCCACAGAAAGTGCCAAAAATGAACTTTTAGAAAAACTTCAAAAAGTGATTTCGTGTTCATATGAAGTCGTGCAACAACGTGCTGGAATTCGACCAACCGTAGTAGATCGCCGCCCCTTAGTAGGACAACACGAAATACACAAAAATTTATATGTGATGAATGGTCTAGGGAGTCGGGGTGTTCTTATAGCGCCAAGTATTGCTAAAGATTTAATCGCTCATATTGAAGACGATATTGCACTTACAAAAGAAATTGACATCAATAGATTTAAGTCTTAGACTTGTTGGCTAAATTAGGATCGTAGCTCATAAAAATATTAATCCAAATATTTCTCGATAACCGCATAATAACGGGCATAAAACAAACTAATGTTCCAACAATGCAAATAAATGAAACTATAAGACTACTCCCAAAAAAGAGGTTAGAAATAATAAATGCCGCAACCGCAAACGCAATTCCTACTGCGTAGCTTACGTACATAGAGCCATAAAAGAATGAAGGTTCAATTTTATATTTTGTTCCGCAGTGCCTGCAGCGGCCATGCATTTTTAATGTATCGGAAATGTGGTAGGGGTTTCTGTTTTGATACATCGATTCTCGATGACATTTAGGGCAATTTCCAAATAAAATGGAGTAGAGCTTATTTCCTTTTTTTAACATGGTAATTTGGTTATTTTTGCAGTGCTTCAAAATTACAAAAATGTAACCAAATGGAAGCTAAAACCTAAAAAATGCTAAACGTCCATCAACTTACCATTTCTTTTCAAGGCGAAGACCTTTTTGAAAACATATCATTTCGATTGCAATCGGGACATCGTGTGGGTTTGATTGGGAAGAATGGTGCTGGAAAATCCACTCTCCTCAAAATTATTTCTGGTGAACTTGAGTATAATTCTGGTCAAATTAGTTTTGAGAAAAAGGATTTAAAAATCGGATTTTTAAAACAGGATATTGATTTCGTGTATGGGCGCACTATTTTGGAGGAGTCTTACGAGGCCTTTTCAGAACTCAAAGCACTTGAGCGTCAATTGGAAAAGATCAACACACAGCTAGCTGAGCGCACCGATTATGAAAGTGAAAGTTACCACAACCTTATGGTGGATTTGAACGAGGTACAACAACAATACGAAATATTAGGGGGCTATAACTATCAAGGCGAAACAGAGAAAATTTTAATTGGTTTAGGCTTTAAAAGAGAAGACTTTAACAAACTAACGGATACATTTTCTGGAGGTTGGCGTATGCGTATCGAGTTGGCTAAACTTTTGCTTCAGCAAAATGATATTTTACTTTTGGATGAGCCCACAAACCATTTGGATATTGAATCAATCATGTGGTTAGAGCAATTTTTAAAAAATTATTCTGGTGCTGTAGTGATTGTTTCGCACGATAAAATGTTTTTGGATAATGTGACGAATCGCACTATTGAAATTGTTTTAGGTCAAATTTACGATATGCCTAAATCTTACTCTCAATATCTAAAACTCCGTGCCGAACAAAAAGCATTGCAAATTGCGGCACAAAAAAATCAACAAAAACAGATTGAACAAACCGAAAAACTCATTGAAAAATTTAGGGCAAAGGCCTCTAAAGCTACTATGGCACAATCGCTCATTAAGAAATTAGACAAAATTGATCGTATTCGAGTTGATGAGGACGATAACAGTGTTATGAGTGTGCGTTTTCCAATCTCTATTCAACCTGGAAAAGTCGTTATAGAAGCCCATAATGTTTCAAAGTCTTATGGCGATTTAGACGTTTTAAAAAATGTTGATTTAATGGTCGAGCGTGGCCAAAAAATTGCATTTGTAGGGCAAAATGGGCAAGGAAAATCTACGCTGGCCAAAATTTTAGTAAAAGAACTTTCATCTCAAGGAAATGTCAAGTTGGGGCATAATGTACAAGTGGGCTATTTTGCACAAAATCAAGCTGAATATTTGGATGGAAAGAAGACGGTTTTGGATACGATGATTGATGAAGCCAATGAAACTAATCGATCTAAAGTACGCGATATTTTAGGCGCATTTTTATTTCGTGGTGAAGCTGTAGATAAGTACGTTAGCGTTTTGTCTGGAGGGGAGCGAAATAGATTGGCTTTGGCAAAACTTTTACTCAAGCCGCTCAATGTTTTGGTGATGGATGAGCCTACAAACCACCTAGACATTCAGTCCAAAAATGTATTGAAATCTGCATTACATAATTTTGAAGGTACTTTACTTCTGGTGTCACACGACCGCGAGTTTTTACAAGGGTTAAATGATATCGTGTATGAATTTAAAGATCAAAAAATCAAACCTTATTTAGGGGATATTGATTTTTATCTGGAACAGCGGCAATTGGAAAATTTACGTGAAGCGGAACGTAAAACAATAGTGAAATCAGAAGCAAAGGCAAGCAGCAATAAGCAATCTTATGCGTCTCAAAAACAACTAAAATCGTTGAATAACCGCTTGAGCAAAGTGGAGTCTTCAATTTCTTCTTTGGAAAGCGAGATTAAAGCGATTGATTTGCAGCTTGAAATTAACTATGATAAAACAGTTGCAGACCCTAATTTTTTTGATGCCTATCAAGCAAAAAAAGCAAAGTTAGAGGAACTCATGAGCCAGTGGGAGGCGCTTACAGAATCAATAGAACAGCACAATTAATGGAAGAGCATTTTTATCAGTGTCCCTACTGTTGGGAGCAAGTTTCAGTTTTGGTAGATGTCTCGCAATCTTCTCAAACGTATATTGAAGATTGTGAAGTCTGTTGTAATCCTATTCAATTTCAAATTCAATGTTCTGGGCAAAACCTTGTCCATTTTGATGCTCAAAGTATAGAGCAATAAGAAGATATTTCTAAAAAATTTCTTTTTAAATAGGAAAAAGGTTGTATATTTGTCGTCCTATATCGCGGGATAGAGCAGTAGGTAGCTCGTCGGGCTCATAACCCGAAGGTCACTGGTTCGAGTCCAGTTCCCGCTACAAAGAAACTCCTTGAGCAATCAAGGAGTTTTTATTTTGGAGTCAAGTGATGCTTGCATCGTCTTGAGAACAAAATAAAAAATCAGATGGCAAAGCAATCGGAGTTTCTTTGGGCTGTTCTCTTTTTTGGCCCATTTCGGAACAACGTGAAGAAATGAATCCAGTTCCCGCTACTAAAACAGTAAAACGGTTATACTATTATATAGTTAACCGTTTTTTTATTTCTGAAGTGATAATTTGGTCTAATATTCTGCAGATATCCATATTTTACTGAGTGCAGGAACTCACATCAATTTCACTGTATAAATTTGGGTCTTGGTTTGGGTCTTCAACCGTGTTAGCCGCCATTGAAATTTTAACAATTTCATCACTTGTAGAAAAACAAAGTTGGTGAAAGTTGTCGTTGTCATTTATATCTGCTATCGAAATAGGCTCATGCGGTATTAGAACTCCAGAACAGTAAGAATAACCAACATAGTACTGAAATAAGTCAGATTCGGTATCACCACTTATATACGGTGTAACGCCACCATTCCAAGCAACTTGAATCGTTTGTGTACCTGAATTACATTCATTCAGATTATCATCAATTCTTTGGGCAAAGAATAAACTTGGTCCATCAGCAAGCGGAATAACATTAGTAGTAGTGATTCCGTTTAGGTTTATGATTTCTGAACAAACTGACTCTCCAGAAAAAGTATCAGTTGTAAATAAATCCCCTATAACTCTAACTTCAACAGGTGGATTGGTAACAGCTGTCCCAAATTCACCTAACAGAAGCACAGTTCGATTTTCTCCATTTTCATCTGCGGGGGCCATAGAAACACAAATAGGGGTATGTATATTTCCTAGGCTATCTATAACTTCAAAATCAGTTTCCGATAAACTGGATGCATCTAATGGGAATTTAAAATTAACAGGCATACCATCTAACAGGCCTGCTTGTTGATTACATAAAAATAGACTTGGTAGTGCATTATCAAGTCCAAAAAAAGCCGACACAAGAGTATCTTGTATTTCTTCTGAAGCATATTCTCCTGTGCAATCATTAGTGACCTGTTCTTGAGGGTCTTCATTTTTGTTACATGAAAACAATAGGATTATTGTAAATAATTTAAATATAATTCGCATAAAGGCACTTTTAATTTTAGATAGTAAATTATCAATTAGGATTAATGAACACAGTTAAAATAATGTTAATCATTTTGAATTAGGTATATAGTTTGAATGGTAATCTCAAAATCTCGAGGTGTGAAATCAAAGTTCAATATTTCAACAGAGTTATCTACTAAAACAATAAAACGGTTATACTATTATAAAAGTGTAGCCGTTTTTATTTTTCTGATAAATTAGACCATTTTTCTATAGCGTGAAACACTTCACATAGTCCTTTTGACTTTTCTGTCAGTGAATATTCAACTCTAGGAGGTATTTCTTCATACTGTTTTCTTATTAGTAGGCCAGCACTCTCAAGACTTTTTAATTGATCAGTAAGGACTTTTCTTGAAACCCCATCAACCATTTGATGAATTTTACCAAACCTTAATGTGCCATGATTTCGTATTGCGTTTATGATAGGCAGTTTCCATTTGCCTCCAATCTGCTCAGTAAAGTTTAAAACTGGACATTTTTCATTTTCCATAATTACAATTTAGTTACTTCATAGTAACTACTTTTTAATAGTTACCAAAAGGTAACAAGTTACTTTATGTGTACAAAAGTATTAATATTGCATAAATATTAAAACAAAAAAAATGAAAAATTCAATTAAAAACTTAGTTACCATACTAATTGTGTCATTTATGACATTTTCCTTTACATCAATAGATGGGGATAAAAAAGAAATTAAATTAGAAAGCAGTAAAGTTGTTTGGAAAGGTTACAAAGTAACTGGTTCTCATGAAGGTGCTATCTCAATTAAATCTGGCCATTTAAATTTTGACAAAGATATATTGACTGGAGGATATTTTGAAATAGATATGTCAACTATTATAGTTACCGATTTACAAGGCGAGTATAAAGGGAATTTAGAGGGCCATTTAAAATCTGACGATTTCTTTGGGGTTGAAAAATTTCCTTCTGCATCACTGAACTTTACTGAGGTTAAACCAACAGGTAAAAACTCATATAAAGTCAGAGGAGATATTACTATCAAAGGAAATACTGAGTCAATTTCATTCAATCTTTCAGTTTATGGAAACAAAGCAAATGCCTCCTTAAAAATAGATAGAACAAAATTTGATGTAAGGTACGGCTCAACAAGTTTCTTTGATGGATTGAAAGATAAAGCGATTTATGATGAATTTGATATAGTTGCTGATTTAGAATTTTAATAAAATTCACTAATTACATTCAATTCAACATCAAAAAAAATAAGAATTATGATTTATAAAAAACAAGACCGACCAATGTGTGGATGCGGAAACACACAAGATCCAAATGGATATTGTGACGGCTCACACCTTAATAAATAATTGACTTTATTTTATTTTTTGGGACACAAGGGTAATCAAACTATAAGTGTTTAAGAAATCTCTTGGAGTTATACTTATGTTCGATATTTCAAAATAGTTATCTACTAAAACAATAAAACGGTTATACTATTATAAAAGTGTAGCCGTTTTTTTATTTTTACAGCATGTTAAAAAATATTATTTACATCTTTTCTGCGCTTCTGTTTGCATCGTGTACCAAATCGATAAACACTTCTTCTATCAAGGTTGTTGGTGAAATGAGAGATGTGATGTGGAAAGGAGATTTAAAAGGTAAGATTGCAACAGATTCATTAAATAACAAAGAAACCTATGGATTAGGACCTATTGAGTTTTTGAAAGGAGAGATAGTATTATTTGAAGGACAAACATTTGTGTCGAAGGTTATTGACAGTGTTTCTCATCAGGTAACTAAAATTCCCTCAGTCAGGGCTCCCTTTTTTGTATACAGTACAAATAGTTATTTAAAAGTTGTTGAGCTTACTCTTGATAATTACTCGCTAAAAAAAATAGAAGAACACATTGATTCAGTCTATAAAAATTATGACCAACCTTTGTTAATACGTATTGATGGGGTTTTTAATAAAATGAAACTTCATAGTGTTAATTTACCTGATGGTGAGCAAGTATCATCGCCAGATGAAGCGCACCAAGGATTAACACAATATGATTTAAAAAATATTAGTGGATCTTTGATCGGCTTCTTTTCTCGAAATCATAAGGCAGTTTTTACGCATCATGACAGTTTTTTTCACGCACACTTTATTTCCAATGATCGTGGAGTGATAGGCCATATCGACGAAACCGATTTTAATTCTTCAAAAGTAATCTTGAAAGTTTCAAAGTAATTCTATGTCCATAAATTGGCATTCAATTTTTCAACTATCTGAATATTTCAAAATTAGACTCATTATGTGATGAGTATCAATTAAGTCTTTTGGAGTTAGTCTTATGTTCGATATTTCGATAGAGTTATTTACTAAACAAGACGGACTAGTATTTTTACTAGTCCTTTTTTTATTTATAGCATCTCAACCTATTGTAAAGCAATAGATTAATCAAAATATAAGTTTAATTTATATGCTGATAAAACCTATTTCAACTGTTATTGCCGATCCAGATAACACAACAATTTCTTTTTTAAATATACACCCTATTTCTCCACCACGTTTTGATAGTTGTAATGCGTTCATTTCTGTTTTTTGCAATTTTTTAGCCCAATAGGGAATAAGAGTACAATGGGCTGAACCTGTAACAGGGTCTTCTAAAATACTAGCTTGGGGAGTGAAGAAACGAGAAACAAAATCATAGGTGTTTCCAGGTGCAGTTACAATCACACCACCAGGGTCTAAATTTATTTCATCAAAAAAAGAACGCTCTATTGCAATAGATTCAACGTCTTTTTGCACTTCATAGACCAACAAATAGTCACGAGATTTATAAACTTCTTTTGGTAAAATATTTAGTGCTTTGGCAATAGTATCTGGAAGTTCTGCAGGAACACCTTCTCGTGTTGGGAATTCCATTTTGTAGAAGCCTTCTTCACAACATACCTTTAGTCGTCCGCTTAAAGTTTCGAAGTGAATTATCTTTTTTTTATACCCCAAATGAGCATACAAACAATGTGCTGTTGCTAGTGTGGCATGACCGCACAAATCCATTTCAATTTCAGGGGTAAACCAGCGCAAATGTATATGGACCTCAAGCTCAACAAAAAAAGCCGTTTCTGCTACAGCATTTTCTTTTGCAATAGCCAGCATCGTTGAATCTGGCAGCCACTTATCTAACCGTATTACACAGGCAGGATTGCCTCCTGTCAACTGCTTTGTAAATGCATTGATGTGGTATGCTTTTAATTTCATATCTGTAATTTATTACAATTTAAATTGAGACTAAAATATTAATTTTAAAAAGCAACTAATTTTATTATATTTGATATTATTAACCAATTTATTAAAAAAAATGAAGAAACTAATTTTAGTATTACTAGTATTTGCGGGAGCAAATCTTTATGCACAAGTTGCAAAATCACGTTATATCAAAGTCGATGATGACAAAGGAGAACAAGTCTATGAAGCCATAAAAGCAAAAACTCAGAAATACAATCAATCTGCTGAGCAAGGAGCACATTATACTTTTTATATAGAAACAGGCCCTCGAGCAGGGCAATTATTTAGAGCCAGAATAGAACAGGATATGGCAGCTTTTGATCAGGATGGAAGTCCAGAAGAATATCAAATGTGGAATGAAACCGTGGCACCACATGTAACCAATGATCTTCCTCAAGTTTGGTACTATAACAAAGAGGTATCTCATGAAGTAACAGATCTTTGTCAAAAGCCATTGCGCCAAGTTATTTTATATAATATTGATCCTGCAAAATCGGATGATTTTTGGACATTTCGCAAGCGGGTATATGATGCAGTCGTCAAATCAGAAGCTCAACTTGATATGGGTGTATGGACCGTTTTTGCTGGAAATCGAGGGTTAAATGTGCTTGTCGGATTTGCTCACGAAAATCACGCCGAGATGGATTTGGATGGTTCGGAAGAGTGGTCTAAAGTAGTTGCTGCATATAATGAAGTACATGGAGAAGATCAATTTAAGACGGACAACGCTAAACTAAGAGAAAGTATGTCTGCGTGGGGAAATAGTACTCAACTTTGGACTTTTTTACCCGAACTAAGTTCACCATGCGTGACACCATAATTTATTGAGTATAGAATATATATCACCTATTAATTTAAACAGCCATAGCTTTGCTATAGGCTGTTTTTTTACTCATTAGATAGAGTTTAGCGCTTAATTATTAATAAATAGCTAAAGCTCCTTTATTTTAATACATTATTAAACCACAACAATTATGTTGTGGTAAAATGAGCAGTTTTTATCAACTAAAACTCATCAATAACTCACATATTAAGTTCTTTTTTGATTTTTTATTGATTAAAAATGAGTTTTAGTATCCTAATGCTCTTTTTTTAACAAAATCAATCTGTATACTAATTGTAGTGTTTGATTTTTATTTCAAGCTGAAAAATAGCCCTACTTTGTCAAGGTGTTTTTAATGTGTAAGAGCACATTTTTTTTGAATTAAATACAACCAACCAAAATACTATTATTGATAAATTTTAAATGGATTTAAACAACAACATATACATAGGAAAAAACCCTGCCTGTTTTTCAAATCAGAATGTTTCGGGTGAGGAAGTAACTATTAATGGAGAGGCATTTTATAAGATCACAAACTTCAATAAAATGCGCCCGTTTTTTATGAGCATCGTAAGTAATTCTGACCACTGGATGTTTATCTCGAGTACCGGAGGACTTTCTGCAGGACGAAGGAACAGTAATTATGCACTTTTTCCTTACTACACAGATGATAAAATTACCGAGTCGAGTGAGCATACGGGGAGTAAGTCTATTTTTATTGTTCGAAAAGGTGAAAAGAATTTTTTATGGGAACCCTTATCTAACCGTCAAGATGGGGTGTATGAAGTTTCAAGGAATTTGTACAAAAATGCTTATGGCAATAAGGTGATTTTTGAAGAAATCAATCACGATCTTCAAGTTTCTTTTTCCTACGAATGGAATTCAAGTGACGACTATGGCTTTATTCGTCAATCGACATTAAAAAATTTAGCCAATACAGCTGTTGATATTCGTCTTTTGGATGGAATACAAAATATTTTACCTCACGGTGTTGAAGTTGCACTGCAAAACAGTACAAGTAATCTTGTAGATGCGTACAAGAAATGTGAGCTAGAAACGGACTCAGGTTTGGGGATTTATTCATTAAGTGCCATTATCGTTGATAAAGCTGAGCCTAGTGAAGCATTAAAAGCCAATGTGGTTTGGTCTCTTGGTTTAAATGATTCTAAAAAACTTATTTCATCTACTCAAGTCAATGATTTCCGCAGAGGAAAGACAATTACAGAAGAAGTAGATATAAAAGCCGAGCGCGGAGCATATCTTCTTACAGCAGATCTTAATCTTAAAGAGAATGCCCAAGAACAATGGACTTTAGTTGCTAATGTTAATCAGACAATTAATGATATTGTTCAAATAAAAGAACGCATCAAAGATCAATCTGCTTTACTTACAGAGTTAAAAGATTCAGTAGAGGAAGGAACACAACAACTTATTGCTTTAGTTGGGGCCTCAGATGGTCTTCAACTTACTTCTGATCGTGTAAGAAATACAAGGCATTTTGCCAATACCATGTTCAATATTATGCGTGGAGGTATTTTTGATGACAACTACAGCATAGAAAAAAAAGATTTTAATGCGTACATAGAAAACGCCAACCACAAGGTATATTTCAAAAAATCAGAATTATTAAACGCACTTCCTAATACGTTTGACTTAACTCATTTGAAATCAATAGCGAAGGCCGATGATGACCAAAACTTTAAACGACTTTGCTATGAGTATTTGCCATTGAAGTTCAGTCGTCGTCATGGCGACCCAAGTCGACCATGGAACAAGTTTTCGATCAATACCCGAAATGAAGATGGATCAAAAATCTTGGATTATCAAGGCAATTGGCGTGATATCTTCCAAAATTGGGAAGCACTTGTACATTCATACCCTGAATTTATCGAAGGGATGATTCATAAATTTTTGAATGCTACAACTTTTGATGGCTACAATCCTTACCGTGTCACAAAAGATGGATTTGACTGGGAAACCATCGAGCCAGATAACCCTTGGTCATATATTGGCTATTGGGGAGATCATCAAATCATTTATCTACTCAAGTTTTTAGAATTTATTGAAACCTACTATCCAAATAAATTAGAGAGTTATTTTTCTAAAGATTTATTTGTTTATGCCAACGTGCCTTATCGAATAAAGCCCTACGAGCAAATTCTTAAAGATCCAAAAAATACTATCGATTTTGATCACGAAGCAGAAGCGAAAATTCAATTGAAACGTGACGAAATTGGAGTAGATGGCGCACTTTTGCGCGACAAAAATATATTCATCTACAAAGTCAATTTCATTGAGAAAATTTTAGCTACAGTATTGGCTAAAATATCCAACTTTATCCCTGAAGCTGGAATTTGGATGAATACCCAACGACCAGAGTGGAACGACGCAAATAATGCATTAGTTGGTAATGGAGTTTCAATGGTAACCCTTTACTATTTACGCCGCTTTTTGAAATTTTTTGACACTACCCTAAAAACAACTACAACCAAAGATGTTGAGGTCTCAGTAGAGTTGATTGAATTTTTCGATCAGGTTGCTCAAACACTCAAAAATAACGAACATCTTCTCTCTGGGGCTATTTCAGACAAAGATCGAAAAATTGTTTTAGATGGTCTTGGCAAAGCTGGTAGCCAGTACCGCTCTACTATTTACAACAATAGCTTTAGCGGAGAGAAAGATACAGTTGATTTAGAAAAAATAAGGTCATTTATTTCCACTGCATTAGCGCATTTAGAGCATTCTATTCAGGCCAATAAAAGAGCGGACAACCTTTATCATGCTTACAATTTGATGACAGTTGAAAACCATGAATCTGTATCGGTGTCCTATTTGCCAGAAATGTTAGAAGGTCAGGTAGCAGTATTGAGTTCTGGTTACCTTTCTACTGAAGAATCTTTAAGTGTTTTAGATGCCCTTAAAGCGAGTAAATTATTCAGACCAGATCAGTACAGTTACATATTATACCCCAATAAAACGCTTTCTCGTTTTGTAGATAAAAATACAATATCTAACAAACAATTTGAGTCTTCAACTCTTTTACAAAGACTTGTTGAAGCCGGCAATACACAGGTTATTTCTCAAGACTGCAATGGCGGATTGCATTTTAATGGCAACTTTAATAATGTTGATAATTTAAAAGAAGCATTAACAAACTTACCGGACGAATTTTCAGCTATTGCTGATAAGGAAGCCGAAGAGGTCTATGCTATCTTTGAAGCTAATTTTGATCACAAATCATTCACTGGCCGTTCAGGCACATTCTTTGGCTACGAAGGACTGGGGTCCATCTATTGGCACATGGTTTCCAAATTATTATTAGCTGCATTTGAAGCTACTCAAAAAGCAATTGATGAGCAAAAAGACCCTAAAACAGTAGGAAGACTTTTTGATCACTACTTTGAAATTAATGCAGGGATTGGTGCGCACAAATCTCCAGAGTTATACGGAGCGTTTCCTACAGATCCTTATTCTCATACGCCAGGAGGTAAGGGGGCGCAACAGCCAGGTATGACTGGGCAAGTAAAAGAAGATATTTTATGTCGTTTTGGAGAGTTGGGAATGCGTGTGTCCAATGGGGTTCTTGCTTTTGATTCTAGTATTTTAAAAGCATCCGAATTTATAGATGAAACTCAGGATTTTGAATATGTAAATGTTGCTCAAGAAAAACAATGTATAGGTCTAGAAAAAGATAGTTTAGCGTTTACTGTTTGTCAAGTTCCAGTGATTTACAAAAAAGCAACTAAACCTTCAATATCCGTTGAATTTTTTGATGGGTCTACCCAAATTTTTGATTCCAACGCATTGGATCGTGAAACAACAAAGCACGTTTTTGAACGTACACATAAAATAAAAAATATGACTGTTTATGTAGTCAAATAAATTTAGTAGAGTGTAAAAAGTTTAATATAAAACAAATGAACGCCTTAAAAAAATATATTAAGATTGCTTTTATCTGTATATGTCTTTTTAGTACTTCATGCAAAATCACAACAAAAGAAAATTTGAATCACAACAATAAAACAGCGGAGCAAATTCTTGGTAACCCAGAGTTCCTTGCAATATCTTATGGAGGTTATCGAATGACTTCAAGAGAAATTCAACCCTCTGTTGAGGCTCTCAAGGAAGACCTGATGATTATGCATTCCATGGGTGTTAGAATATTGAGAACCTATAATTTGCAATATCCACACGCCTCCAATATACTCAAGGCCATTAAAGAATTAAGATCTAAGCATGCCGGCTTTGAAATGTATGTCATGTTAGGAGCTTGGATAGATTGTGCTAATGCCTGGACTGACCTTCCTCCAAATCATGAGCTGGAGGACGAAGAAAATAATGCTTCTGAAATCAAGAAAGCAATAGCTCTTGCGAATCAGTACCCTGAAATTGTAAAAATTATTGCGGTTGGGAATGAAGCCATGGTACATTGGGCGACACCATATTTTGTAAAGCCAGAAGTGGTCTTAAAATGGGTTAATTATTTACAAAACCAAAAGGCACAAGGTCATCTTTCAAAAGCAGTCTGGATCACCAGTTCAGATAATTTTGCTTCATGGGGAGGTGGAAGCCCAGATTACCACAATCAAGATTTAGAACAACTTGTATCTGCTGTGGATTACATATCTGTACACACGTATCCCTTTCACGACACGCATTATAATTCAAGTTTTTGGCTGACTCCAGAAGATGAAGCTGCACTTTCTGAAACTGAAATAATAGAAAACGCCATGCAGCGTGCAAAGTCCTATGCTGTACAACAATACCAAAGTGTAAAGAATTATGTCAATTCGTTAGGAATAGAAAAACCAATCCACATTGGAGAGACAGGCTGGGCTACAACTTCTCAAGGGCTTTATGGTGCAAATGGTTCACGAGCTGCGGATGAGTACAAACAAGCATTGTACTATAAATTAATGCGCGAATGGACCAATGAGAACAATATAGCATGCTTCTATTTTGAGGCTTTTGATGAACCGTGGAAAGACGCTAATCACCCTAATGGGTCAGAAAATTGTTTTGGTCTTTTTACCACGGACGGCCAGGCTAAATATGCTCTATGGCCCTTAGTAGATAAAGGTGTTTTTAAAGGGCTTTCCAGAGATGGAAAATTTATTAAGAAAACCTACCAAGGAAATAAAAGTGATTTATTGAAGGATATTTTTCCGCCAAAATTAGCTTTAGCTCTAAAGACGAACTAATATTATGAAATTCTTAAGTCTATTTTCGGTTTTATTATTTTCGTTCACTTTGTATTTAGTGCCTACAACGAACAATGTTGTAGAGGTTTCAGGGCGTCAACTTATAGTTGATAACACCCCCTACTTCATGAAAGGGGTCTGTTATCATCCTGTTTTAAGAGGTGAAATCGAGCGTAATTTCAGTACAATCGATCAAGATTTAGAGCTTATAAGCGAAGCTGGAATAAATACTATTCGTGTCTATGCACCCATTGATGATATGGAAGTATTAGATAAAATTGATGCTGCTGGTTTAAAACTCATCGTCAGCTTTGGCTACAATCAAAATGGTGTTTATGATATTTTATCAGGTACTTTTTTAGATTACATCATGAAGTACAAAGACCACAATTCTATTTTAATCTGGGAACTTGGAAACGAATACAATTACCATCCGGAGTGGTTTGGTGGAGATATTCAAAATTGGTACAATGCTTTAAGTCAAGCCACTGACCAAATTCACGATATTGATCCAAATCATCCAGTGGCCACAGCTCATGGGGATATGCCAGACAAGCAAGCCCTTGCATCTAATCCTAATATTGATATATGGGGTTTAAATGTCTACCGTTGGGATCAACCTCAATCTGTATTTAAAGAATGGCAAACAGTGAGCGATAAACCAGTTTACCTTTCTGAAGCTGGAGCTGATAGTTATATGAAAATATCAAAAGCAGGTTTCAAACAAGGCGAGAACCAACGAGCACAAGCTGTAGCCAATGCAAAGATAATCGATGCCGTCTTAGACCGCTCTGATGTTGCGTCTGGGATTTTTATTTTTTCGTTTACAGATGGTTTATGGAAAGCGGGGAATCCAGATCAACAAGATATAGGAGGCTGGGCACCTAACAGCAGCGGAGTACCCTACGACGGCGCACCCAACGAAGAATACTGGGGTATTGTCGACATTAACCGAAATAAAAAAGAAACCTTTGAGGTCATAAAAGAACGTTTTGTCAACTTTTCATTGCCTTCTAAATAAAGCTAAAACACTTATGAAATTCAAAATTGCCTTTTTATTATTTTTTTTAATTACAATGAACGCTTGTATGAACTCTACTAAGGAAAATATTATTGTTATTGAAACTTCAAAGAGCGGAAACCAACTGACGGAGCGCACTGATTTTGAATTAGGATCTTCTCCTTCTTTAATACAACTAAATTTTGATCAAAAATTTCAAACGATTTCGGGTTTTGGAGGTGCTTTTACAGAAGCATCAGCGCACTTACTGAATCGAATGAGTCAAGAAAATAGGACCGCTATCTTAGAAGCATACTTTAGTCGAAAAGGGGCAAATTATTCACTGACGCGGACACACATGAATTCGTGTGATTTTTCCTTGTCAAACTATTCATATTCTCCAGTTGCTGGAGATAAAAATTTAGAGCATTTTTCTGTGCAAGAAGATCAACTCGATTTGATCCCTATGATCAAAGGCGCATTAGCAACTTCTCAAGATGGATTTAGATTATTTGCTTCACCATGGACTGCTGCGCCTTGGATGAAAGATAATAATGATTGGGTAGGTGGTAAATTACTGCCAAAGTATTACGATACCTGGGCCTTATTTTTTTCCAAATATGTAGATGCCTACAAAGCTGAGGGTATTGATATTTGGGGCTTTACGGTAGAAAATGAACCACACGGAAATGGCAACAACTGGGAAAGTATGCATTTTACCCCAGAAGAAATGACGGATTTTGTTCAAAATTTTCTAGGGCCAAAATTAGAAGCTGACGGTAAAGGGGATTTGATTATTCTTGGCTATGATCAAAATCGTGAGGGGATTAAAGAATGGGTAGATGTGATGTACAAAGATGAAGCGTCCTCAAAATACTTCGATGGAACAGCAATCCATTGGTATGAAAGCACTTATGACTTTTTTCCTGAGGCACTTCAATACGCACACGAAAAAGCACCAAACAAATATTTGATACAAACTGAAGCTTGTGTGGACTCTGAAGTTCCTGCGTGGAAAGATGATAATTGGTATTGGGAGAAAAAAGCAACAGATTGGGGCTATGACTGGCGTGAGGATAACAAAAAATACCTTCATCCAAAATATGCCCCTGCAAATCGTTATGCACGAGATATAATTGGGTGCCTCAACAACTGGGTCGATGGTTGGGTCGATTGGAATATGGTTTTAGATCGTCAAGGAGGACCAAATTGGTTCAAGAATTGGTGTGCTGCTCCTATCATCGTAGATCCAGAGACCGATGAGGTATACTATACTCCATTGTATTACATTATGGCCCATTTCAGTAAATATATACGCCCGGGAGCAGAAGTAATAGGGGTAGATTCAACCGACAAAGACTTGATGGTTGCCGCAGCCAAAAACCCTGACAACTCTGTAGCTGTAGTAGTTTTTAATGAAGGGATGGAGCAAAAATATTTTGAATTAAAAACGTCAACTTCCACCACACAAATTTCGATTAGTCCTCAAGCAATTCAAACAATTTTGATTACTAACTAACAAACAAAAAAATATGAGTAATTTTATGAATACCAACAAAGTACCGCTAGGCCAAAAGATCGCTTTTGGTTTTGGTATGTTGGCTAATCAAATGTTTCCAGCCATCTTGGGAATATTTATGGTCGTTCTTGTAGAAGACTTGGGTTTTTCCGGTTGGATGTGGTCTTTAGTTTTTCTTTTCCCAAGAATTTTTGACGCTTTCCTTGATCCTATAATGGGGTTTATTTCTGACAATACAAAGTCCAAATGGGGAAGACGTCGACAATATGTTTTTATTGGCGGTATTCTTATGGGGCTTGCATATATCTTTATGTGGCAGCTGTACAAGGCTGACGGTGTAGAATACAACTTTTGGTATTTCTTTTTATGGTCTCTAGTCTTTTATTTGGGATTGACCATTTTTAGCGTTCCTTATGTTGCTATGGGTTACGAGATGAGTGATGATTTTCACGAGCGAACTAATATTATGGCTATCTCGCAGTGGATTGGCCAATGGGCTTGGGTAATTGCCCCTTTGTTTTGGATCATTATGTATGACGAAAACTGGTTCCCATCAGCAGATATTGCCGTACGAGAATTAGCTATTTGGGTGGCCATTCCTTGTGCAATCTTTGCCATAATTCCTGCTGTTTTTATCGAAAGCAAGTCAACTTTGAATGAGGATTATGAACCTTTGAATTTTGCTAATATTGGCAATAGCCTAAAAAAGATATTTGAAAGTTTTTCAGAAGCCTTCAAGATTAAAGATTTCAGAAGATTATGTGGCGCAACTTTTTTGATTTTTAATGCTTTTAACACTGTTGCAGCACTAACATTTTTTGTTATTGTCTATAAATTATTTAACGGAGATGCTGGAGCTAGTGGAATATGGGTGTCTATGTTTGGATGTTTAGGCGCTTTAGGAACCACCTTTATTGTAATTCCTACAGTTGCATGGATGTCAAAAAAAATCGGTAAGAAAAGAGCTTTTATGATGTCACAAGCTATTTCACTAATTGGTTATGTAATGTTATACTTTTTATTCATTCCAGGAAAGCCATGGATGTATATAATTGCATTGCCTTTCTTTTCTTTTGGAATAGGAAGTTTATTTATGATCATGATGTCTATGACCGCAGATGTTATTGATGTTGATGAAATAAATACGGGCAAACGTAGAGAAGGAATTTTTGGTGCAATCTATTGGTGGATGGTCAAAGTTGGTTATGGAATAGCTGGAGCGCTCAGTGGTGTAATTATAACTGTTGTTGGATTTAGTCCAGACCTTACCACTCAAGATCAACAGGCTGCTGTTGATGGGCTGCACGCTTTCTTTTGTTTTTTTCCAATGGGAGGGACCATCATAGCAATGATTATAATGTGGAATTACAGCATAACAGAAGGAAAAGCCAATGAAATCAAAGAAATATTAACTAGAAGAAAAAACGAAAAAAGTACTAAATAATGTCATATAGAAAAGAAAAATACAGATCACTTTTAGGGGTAGATACTAATTTATTGGGTGAGAAAGAACTTCAGAAAATGAGTCAATCTGTTTTAGAAGACGGAATGTATGGACTTTGTTTTAGCCCATATGAAGAGGGTCAGGAACCAGGAGACCCAATCTCTGAAGCTCAAATTAGAAGAAAACTAGAAATCATAGCACCTTATACCAAATGGATCCGCACCTTTTCTTGCACAGAGGGGAATGAGCAAATTCCTAGGCTGGCCAAAGAATACGGATTGAAAACCTTAGTCGGCGCTTGGTTGGGTGATGATCCGCAAGTGAATGAAGAAGAAATAGAGGGGCTAATTGCACTAAGTAAAGCTGGTTTTGTTGATGTCGCCGCTGTTGGAAATGAGGTAATGTATCGTGGAGATTTAGAAGAAGATGAATTGATTTCATTTATAAATCGGGTTAAGCGAGCCATTCCAGAAATTCCAGTAGGCTATGTAGATGCATATTACGAATTTTCCGATCGGCCAAGAATCACGGAGGTTTGTGATGTTATTTTAGCCAATTGTTATCCCTACTGGGAAGGCTGCAGCCTAGAATATTCATTGGTCTATATGAAGCAAATGTTTTATCAAGCGCAAGCAGCTGGTCAGGGTAAAAAAGTAATTATCACTGAAACAGGCTGGCCAAGTGAAGGGGCATCTTTGGAAGGGGCGCATCCTTCTTATGAAAATGCCTTGCGTTATTTTATCAATGCACAGAATTGGTCTAAACAAGACAGTATAGAAATGTTTTATTTCTCATCATTCGATGAGTCATGGAAAGTAGGTTCTGAAGGTGATGTTGGTGCTTTTTGGGGGCTTTGGGACAAAGACGAAAATTTGAAATTTTAAGTTCTTTTTCTTATATTTAGTCTATGGATTATACATCGTTTTTTGGGGTAAAAAAGGGCTTAGCGGTTTGCTATTCAGGATATAGGAATGGTCAGCGTCCTGGACATATTTACCCTTCATATGAGGAAGTTAAAGAGGATTTAACAATCATTGAAAAACAATGGCAATACATTAGGCTATATAGCTGTGATGCACATTCAAAAACAGTTTTAGAAGTCATAAAAAACGAAAATATGACTTTGAAGGTCATGCTTGGAGCTTATATTGAAGCCGAAGAAAACAATCCAAACTGTCCATGGGGTGGCAACTATAATCCCGATGAATTGTTAACTAACAAAAACAGGAATTTAAAGCGAATGGATCTGCTCATTGGTTTTGCAAATCAATATCCTGACATTATTTTTTCTCTTTCTGTTGGGAATGAGGCTTGTGTAGATTGGACCGATCATTTGGTCTCTGTGGATGCTGTAGTATCTTATGTAAAATACGTCAAAGCTCAGGCAACGCAACCCGTAACCTTTTGTGAAAATTACGTTCCGTGGTTGGATAAACTTGAGCCATTAGCTAATGAGGTTGATTTTATTTCGATACATACCTACCCAGTTTGGGAACACAAAACAATCTATGAAGGCATGGAATTTACCAAGCAAAATTATGATGCCGTTGCCAAGAAATATCCCAATAAGTTGATTGTTATAACTGAAGCGGGATGGGCTACACAGTCTAACGGTTATGGAATTCCAGTTGAAAATGTCAATAACGAGGTGCAAAAAATTTATTACAAAGCACTTTCCCATTGGAGTAAATCAGAAACCATTCTCACTTTTGTTTTTGAAGCTTTTGACGAACCTTGGAAAGGTTCAAATGACCCCAACGAGCCAGAAAAGCACTGGGGTTTGTATACTGTTGACCGAGTCCCTAAGCTTGCGATGCAACCAATCGGCTATAAGTAAGTAACTTTTTCAAACTTTTACTAAATTTCATAAAGTTGTTTCAGCTTCACTTCATGTAATCTATTTGATCTATTTGCATGAAAGATGAAATGAAATGATCCAAATTTTGAAAAATAATTTTACTAACGAGCAAAACAACAGCTAGCAAAGCAGTGATTTGATTAGTTTTGCATTAATGCGGTAAATTAGATCTTAACAACCCATACAAGAAAGTGCCCAAAAGCGCCCCTATTATAACGATTAAAATAGCTAAAAACCCTGCCCCTAAAAGCGTAAACATCGGCCCAGGACAAGCTCCTGCCAGCGCCCAACCTAAACCAAAAATAACACCACCAATGATGTATCTTCTGATTCCTTTTTCTTTGGGTACAAACATTATGCTACTGCCAAAGAATGATTTAATATCATAGCGCTTTATAAGCAATGTGTTGATGACTCCCATCGCAAGAGCAGTTCCAATAATTCCGTACATATGGAAGGCTTCAAAACGAAACATTTCATAAATTCTAAACCAAGATGCTGCTTCAGATTTATACATGGTTATTCCAAAACATATGCCGATAATTAGGTAAAATACTGTTTTCATAAGACTAAAATATTATAGGGAATATTAGGTGCGTCATGATGAGCCCTCCAATAAAAAATCCAATCACAGCGATCAATGAAGGAACTTGTAAATTACTTAATCCGGAAATGGCATGACCGGATGTGCATCCACCCGCATAACGGGCTCCAAAACCGACAAAGAGTCCACCAATAAATAAAATCAAAAGAGTTTTGGGATCAGCAAAAGCATTCGCTCCGAATAGTTCTGATGGTACATATGCTGACCCGGCGCTCTCAAACCCTAAGGTCTTTAAATGTGCAATAGTATTAGAATTTATCAACACAGCACTAGAGTTAGTCATAAAATGAGCAGCAATGAAACCCCCAATGATAGCACCAAGAACAACAATTAGATTCCATTTTTGAGCTTTCCAGTCAAATCTGAAAAATTGAGCTTGGTTCCCCGCGCCACAGATGCTACATATGGTCCTTAGATTACTCGACATGCCAAATTTCTTCCCCGATAGTTGTAGTATCAACATGATCAAAGCAATTGCAACACCAGAAAGATACCATGGCCATGGTTGATTGATAAATTCCATAAAAATAAATTTTGACTTTTAAAAATAACTCATTTTAAATAGACTCAGAAATAAACCTATAAAAATTCCATGTAAAAAATTAACACAGCCATTAGTAAAATAAAATATCCAAATCCTTTACGTAGTTTTTGTTCATTAATTTTATGATTGAGGTAAGAGCCAATAAAAATACCAACAACTGCTATGGAAGTAAACACCAATAAGAAGCCCCAATCAATAGACATGCTTTGCGCATCTCCTAAGAAAAACCCAATCAATGATTGCAAGGTAACAATAACCAGCGATGTTCCAATTGCTGTTTTAATATCAATTCTAGTAATAATAACTAGAGTTGGAATAATTAAAAACCCCCCACCTGCACCTACAATTCCAGTAAGCATTCCAATTACTGCGCCCTGAAGGGGCATAATCATATAATTGTAGTTTAATTGCTCAGTTTTATTGGTATTAAGAGAAGTCGATAAAGGATTCAACATTGCTAATGCTGCAGGAATCATAATTAATGCAAATAACCCAAACATCCCCATACGGCGAGTAATCGAAATTCCGTAAATACTGAATATTTCATCGGGTATAATTGGAATAAGCGTAGACCGAACAAATATAACACTTAAGATAGCTGGGATGCCGAAAATAAGGGCAGTTTTAAAATCTACATTCCCTTTTTGAACTTGTTTTACTCCACCAACGAAAGCACTACACCCTACTATAAATAAAGAGTATCCCGTTGCCAATTTTTCATCAAGCAAAAAAAGATAGGCCAGAACGGGTACAGCTAAAATAGAACCACCACCGCCAATAAGCCCAAGGATAAGTCCAATCAAAAGAGCTGCACAATAGCCTAACAAATCAATTAACTCCATTAAAAGTATTTAATGCTAAAATTATTAACAGCCTCTAAGTTAACAAAAATTGACCTCAGGTACTCAAAATTCACATCTAACTTTTTTTTTGTAAATTTATAGGCAAGAGGTTCTTTTAATTAGGTAAAAACCAATGTATTATGGTCAATTTATTATCATACGAAAAGCTTTATAATGTTGCACTTTCAGAAAAGGTAAAATTAAAAATTGAGAAGAGTATTTTGGTGATTGCTATGTTGAGCTTCTTGCTTCATTTGGCTTTAATATACCTCAAGCGTTACGATCTTCTAAATATTTTTGAAGATTCTAATTTTTTTGACAACCCAATTGCAGCTATTTATACACCTTTCTCATTTATATTGGTTTACGAAGTATACTTGTTGATTTTTTACCTCCCCAGATCAATCACAACCTATATTACCAAGCAATATGAAATTATTACTTTAATTGTCATTAGGAGAATTTTTAAAGATTTATCAAATCTTGAATTATCATCTAATTGGTTTGATATTAAAAATGATATTGCCTTTACTTATGATATCATTACAGCCCTGATTCTGTTTTTCATGATTTACGTGTTTTCTTATCTCAGAGAAAATTTAGAAAATAATGTGAAGACTCATGTAGATGTTCCACAAATCAAGCAGTTTATTAAGATCAAAAAAATAATGGCGACCATGCTGATTCCAATTTTTGTTTTTATTGGTATTTTGACTTTTGGGCGTTGGTTGATGGATGCTGCACCCGAAAATCTTTCTGCAGCCCTAAATGATGTTAACAGCCTGTTTTTTGACGAGTTTTTTGCGGTTCTTATTATAGTTGATGTATTATTGCTCTTGGTGTCTTTTTTCTACACGGATCAATTTCATAAAGTGATTAGAAATTCAGGCTTTATTATTTCTACCATTCTTATTCGAATGTCTTTTTCGGTCGAAGGTGTTTTGAATAACATTCTGATTTTTGCTTCAATTGCTTTTGGTTTAGGGATACTTTGGATACACAATAAATTTGTAAAAAATCTAAAATTAGAATAAAAAAATCCAAACCTAAGTTTGGATTTTTGTTGCTTGTAAAGAGATAATTTAAATGATTTAGTGCTTAATTTTCTGTTTTTTCTTCCCTTTCAAATGTTTCTTTTTCATAAGCTCTTTTTTCTTTTGGGACTTCTCCCAAAGACCATATTGTTCTGGGGTTAAAATCGATTTCATAGCCTTTTTCATCGCGATTTTTTCTTCCAAAAGATCTACTTGCATTTGATACTTTTCTTCGCTGTTTGGACGTTCTTTTGGTCTGTTCGCTCTACGTTTTTTATGCGTGTTGGCCTTACTTAGTACCAAAGCGTACACTTGTTGCTCTTGGGTATCGTTTAGGTCTAATTCTAGTGTCATTTTTTTGGACCAAAGTGTGGCTTGTTGTTCTGCTGTCAATTTATTCATTCGCTCCATTCGTTTTTCCGGAGGGCTCTGTTGCGGTGGCTGTGCTATTAAAAAAGCACTAAATAGAATTAGAAAAATGCTTATTATTTTTTTCATAACAGTTATTATTAATTTGTATTCAATAAATTATTTTGGGTCTAAAACCGCCTCAATTCTTTCTAAAATATCCTTAAGGTGAATCCTAGACATTGTATTCGAAGTTCTGTTTAACCCTCGACGGACCATACTTTTCAAGGTGCTTAATTCTGCCCGAACAACTGCTCTAATATCTGATTGATTGGTGTTAACAGCGGTTGATTTAATATAGTCGCTACCGCGTCTCTTACTTTGATTTTCAGCAGTCATAAGGTAGGCCAATCGTTCGATATGTGCTCGTTGCAACTGACGCCTGTAAGTGTCAATTTCTGTTCCTTTTTTGAGTTCACTCCAGATACTATTTCGTAAAGTTTTTGTAAGATCGCTCACTAAAAAGGCATCCGACCCATTTAGGGTTTGATTCTCAATAAGCCGCGCCATTTTCCCTAAGCTCAAAAGGTTTTTTAGGGTGCGTTCTTGCAATGACCGAATTCGTTCTACAGACCCAGAGTATTCGATGCGTTCAAAAATAGATTTGTCTAAAAGCCATACAGGTGTTTGAAACAATTCTTTATCTAAAAATGCCAGTGCTGCGGCTTGCTTTTCCTTTGCTACATGCGTGTAAACTGCGCCCTCTTGATCGGCGGTTTTATAGTGCTCGTAAACACCACCAACATTATTAGCAACATGCCCCATATAACGATTAAATTGAGAGAGGAGTTGTCCGTACATCTGTGCTAAATCGTCGTAGGTCTCGCCATCTTTTGTGGTCCATTCAATTAAATTAGGAACAATGCGCTGCAGGTTTTTGATGCCATATGTACTAGCGAGCACAGCATCATCGCCAAGGTCCTCAGTTTGAGAACTAGGATCGACCACATCACCAACTTGTTGGTGACCAAAACGATACATCGGATCACCAGCATGGGTTGTAATCCAGCCATTGAGTGTTTCCTTTTCCTCTTCTGCAGTTTTGTCTAAAATAGGTTTGTATCCCCATGCGATTGCATACTTGTCGTAGACACCAATATTTGGCATTAATGCAACCCCTTTATCTTCAGGTTGAGCGACATAATTAAAACGTGCATAATCCATAATTGATGGTGCTGTTCCGTATTTTTGAGTGAAAGAGGCACTTCTTAAATCTTCAACTTTATAAGCACAACTACTTCCCATATTATGTGGTAATCCAAGGGTGTGACCTACCTCGTGAGCAGAGACAAAACGAATTAATCTACCCATTACTTCGTCCTCGAATTCTGCCCCACGAGCATCAGGATTGATGGCTGCTGTTTGCACAAAAAACCAACCTCTTAGTAAGGTCATTACATTATGATACCAATTGATGTCACTTTCCAAAATCTCTCCTGTTCTAGGATCGCTAACATGTGGGCCGTTAGCATTTGGGATCGGTGAAGCTAAATAGCGCACTACAGAGTAGCGTACATCCTCTGGGCTCCATTCAGGATCTTCTTCAACAGAAGGGGGATCAGCTGCTATAATAGCATTTTTAAATCCCGCTGCTTCAAATGCAACTTGCCAGTCTTCAATGCCTTGTTTAATGTATTTACGCCATTTTTTTGGAGTAGCTCGATCGATATAGTATACAATTTGTTTTTTTGGCTCAACTAATTCTCCTGCTTTAAATTTTTGAATGTCTTCGTCTTTGACCTCGAGTCTCCAACGATCCAAGTAAGTTAGCTCACGACTGCGTTGATCTTCCAATCCATAGTCGACTTGTCCTCTAGTAAACCAACCAACACGCTCATCAAAATAACGCCGTTTCATGGGGTTTTCAGGCAACAAAATCATAGAATTATTAATTTCGATTGAAATCGCTCCTGTGCTTGAGTTTGAGGGAGCATTTGAAGCTGCATATGTTTTGACATGTCGGGCTTCAATGTTTTTGGGGTAACTCTTAATACTTTCAATAAAGGATTTGTTACTCTCTAAGCGTGAAACTTTGTACTGCTTTCTACGGTAACTTGGCAAGCCTAGTGCTTTAACATCCTTATCAAATAATTCGGTCACATTGATCACTGTGGCAGTTGAATCTTTGCTTATTGTTTCGACTGGAAAAGTATACAAAACAGGCTCAAAGTTTGAATTGACTACCGCCTGGTGCACAGGCAGTGAATCTGCTGCAAATACTTCGTAAGAAACCACACGCAATAGTACTTTTTTGTTCTTTTTTTGCCATCTTAGAACTTGTGTATTTTGTTTTCCGCCTCCGAACCCAATTCCTGAGGCCGTTTTTGAGATTCGCGTTACCATCAGCATCTCTTTGTCAAATAGTGAGTCAGGAATTTCGTAGAAAAAATCAGCATCTATTTTATGAACTGTAAACAAACCAGAATCAGAAACAGCATCTTCCGTAATGATCTCATCGTAAGGTTTTAGGTCTCCTTTTTTAGGTTTTGGCTTTTCAACTGCTGGGGCTTTACTTTTTTTTGAAGAAGTTGTCTTGATGCTTATGGCGCAAGAATGTACCAAAAAAACAGTAAGTAGCAGTATGCTGATTTTTTTGAAGAATCTCATAATTACTTAAATTTAAATTAATTTATCCACCCAATGTACTAAATAATAGCTGTAAATTTAAATTAACGTGAGAATTAATGAAAAAGTTAACTAAGCTGTGGCAGCTACCATTAGCTGGTCATCTGTCTTAAATACTTTTGCCAACCCTTGTTTTGTAAGGCCCTTCATGCCTTTATCCCACCCTTTGTTACTGAGTCCGGATTGTGTTTTTAAATCAGACAATACTAGTGGGCTTTGTTTTTTGAGAAGTTCAAAAATCACTTTTTCGTTTTCACTCAACTCTATTGCTTTCTTTTCAGGTTTCATTTGCGGAAAAAACAACACTTCTTGTATGGAAGCATTATTGGTTAAAAACATGATCAATCGATCCATTCCTATTCCCATTCCAGATGTTGGTGGCATTCCATATTCAAGTGCTCGAAGGAAGTCTTCGTCTATAAATTGAGTAGCTTCATCATCTCCACGATCGGCTAGTTTGAGCTGCGCCTCAAAACGCTCCCTTTGATCTATAGGGTCATTTAATTCGGAATAAGCATTTGCAATTTCTTTTCCGCAAACCATCAGCTCAAAGCGTTCTGTTAAGTCTGCGTTATTGCGGTGCTCTTTACACAAAGGGCTCATTTCTTTTGGATAATCTGTGATGTAAGTCGGTTGTATATAATTGCCCTCACATTTTTCACCAAAAATTTCATCAATGAGCTTTCCTTTACCCATACTTTTGTCAACATCAATTCCCATTTCAATAGCAGCAGCTCTAAGTTCTTCTTCGGATTTTCCTGTGATATCAAATCCTGTAAATTCTTTAATAGCATCCGTCATAGTCACTCGGGCATAAGGTGCTTTAAAGTCTATTTCATGACCTCCAAATGTGGCTTTTGTAGTACCATTTACGGCGATGGCACAATGCTCCAAAAGTTGTTCACAAAACGCCATCATCCAGTTGTAGTCTTTGTAAGCAACGTAAATTTCCATGGCTGTGAACTCAGGGTTGTGTGTACGGTCCATTCCTTCATTTCTGAAGTTTTTCGAAAATTCATAAACGCCGTCAAATCCTCCAACAATAAGTCGCTTTAGGTAAAGTTCATTTGCAATACGCATGTACAAGGGGATATCTAAGCTGTTGTGGTGTGTTACAAATGGCCGAGCGGCTGCTCCTCCTGCTATGGGCTGCAAAACAGGTGTTTCAACTTCAAAATAGCCTGCTCCATTGAAAAATTCACGCATGGCATTGAACAACTTTGTGCGCTTTACAAATACTTCTTTAACATGGGGGTTCACTGCTAAGTCTGCATATCGTTGACGATAGCGCATTTCAGGATCGTTGAATTCGTCATATGTATTGCCCTCAGCATCTGTTTTTGGTAGCGGTAGCGGTTTAAGAGCTTTGCTTAATAGTTTAAATTTTTTGACCAATATCGTTTTCTCCCCGACTTGGGTATTAAATAATTCGCCTTCGACTCCAATAAAGTCTCCTAAATCAAGAAGTTTTTTAAAAATTTCATTGTAGGCTGTTTTGTCTTCATCTGGACAAATTTCGTCGCGGTTAAAATAAACTTGAATGCGGCCTTCACTATCTTGAAGTTCGGTAAATGCAGCTTTTCCTTGAACTTTCTTACGCATCAAACGACCAGCAACAACTACATTCAGGCCTTCTTTAAAATTCGTTTTTATGTTGTTTGTGGTGTGGGTAACTGGAAACAAATCTGCTGGGTAAGGGTTGATCCCTAAAGCGCGGAGTTTTGAGAGTTTCTCGCGACGTACAAGTTCTTGTTCTGAAAGCTGAGTCATAATATGGTTATGATTTAAGTCACAAAGATAATGACTCTGAATTGGATTCCAATAAGGGAAACAAAATTTAAGTGTATTGTAACGATTTTGATTAATTTTGTACTAACGTTTTAAATCAATAACTTTATTTAATAACATGAGTGTTTGGCGTGTACTTCTTTCCATTTTTTTTCCACCCTTAGCCGTCGTAGATAAAGGGTGTGGTTCTTTTCTTATTGTGTTCATACTTACGTTTTGTGGATGGGTACCTGGGGTCATAGCAGCGTTGGTTATTTTGAATAACCCTAATACTTAATCCTGTATATTTGCCCCATGAATAAATCAATTTGTGTTCAAGATTTAGGCCTTAAAGATTATAAAACAACCTGGGATTTTCAGGAAGAGTTGTTTAAAAACACGGTCGATTGTAAAATAAAAAATAGACGACAGGATGCAGGTTTACCTACGCCAAATCATTTTTTATTTGTGAGTCATCCCCACGTGTATACTCTAGGTAAAAGCGGTGATTTTTCTAATTTATTGTTAAACGAGGACCAACTTACTCAAAAAGGAGCAACTTTTTACAAAATTAACAGAGGAGGAGATATTACATACCACGGCCCTGGACAAGTGGTCGGGTATCCAATTTTGGACCTAGAGAATTTTTTTACTGATATTCACAAATACCTTAGATTGTTGGAGGAGACAATTATTTTGACACTTGCTGAATATGGTATAAAAGCCACGCGAAGTGATGGCGAGACTGGCGTTTGGCTTGATGTAGGTACTCCTTTTGCGCGCAAAATTTGTGCTATGGGTGTTCGAGCAAGCCGCTGGGTTACTATGCATGGATTTGCTCTAAATGTAAATACAGATTTAGGCTATTTTGACAATATTATTCCATGTGGAATTCGCGGTAAGGCAGTCACTTCACTTCGTGTAGAGTTGAATCTTGACCGTGTGGACGAAAATCAAGTAAAAGAAAAATTATTGAAGCATTTCCTCGCGCTTTTTGAAGCTGATCTAGCTTAGTAAAGTTGGTACATAATAAGTTCTGATGCGCCGCTTTGGCATATAAACTCTAAAGAACTATTGCGGTCTGCATTGGAAAGGTCAATTTGGGAAAAACCATAAACAGGGAACCCGGAAAATAGAACTCCATTGCTGTCATATAAGCTAACTTTTTGCAGCTGTTGGTCTGTCAAAGCAATATATATTTTATCATTTACGTAAAACAGTTGTGGAGGCAAATAACTTCCGTAATCTAATGTTATTTTCGTACTTTTTATTTGTAAATAATTTGCCCATTGTGCGGCCAGAGTCCTGCTGGATGTGGTGATTTCTGTTAAAGGATCAAATCCTAAACTTTGCTTACTTACACGCCCTTTTGTATCTACCTGTACAAGAGCTCCGTCTGAATCTAATGTTGTAAATTTATTATTATAGAAATATATTTTTTGACCTGAAAATTTAATAGTTTCTTTTACATTAATTCTCTTTTTTCCTCTGCGGTTCAAAATCGATAATTTATCACCAGCTGTAAAAACAATATAATCTTTACTGTTGTATCGAATGTGTTGAGGTTGCGAGTTTACTGGTTTTTTCGATTGATGAGAAAATCCTTTAACTCGTTTTCCTTTTCCGTCATACATCAACAAGGATTTATCTTGAGTAACTAATAAGCGGTAATTTTTATTTTTATCGTAATCAAATACAGCAACAGCTTGTGTGATTCTATCTTTGAAGTTTAATGGGAAACCTTCTACATTACGTCCCAATCGATCCAAAACATATACTTTTTTAGTTGTAGAAAACACCATTTGCAAACGTCCATTTTTGAATATATCAACTTGTTTTATTTGCCCTAGAATTGGACCAGGCAACTTTTTTTTCCATCGAACTACCCCTTTATTTGATATTAAATACAAATGGTTTTCTATGTCTTGAACAACGATATCTTTTTGTTTTGTTTGATGATTTTTCACAAACTGAGCTGTCCCTAAAATTGGGGCTTCAAGTGTCAAACTAAACACTTCGCTAACCGAGTTTTGTTTTGTTGCAGGGCGAAAATTCACAATTTCGGCATTAAGGTGCACAACTTCATCGTCTTTAATGATTTGAACGACTGAGTTTTTGTACGCATTTAGATCCTTTTCCGAAAAATTGGTGTCTAAAAGTTCGTTAAGTGTAGTTGCTAAGTCTTTGGTGTCTAGGTTTTTTTGAAATGAAGCCTCATCACTTAATGTTTCAATTGTATTTTGAAAAGCTTTGCTGCTGTTCAGGCTGTTTTTGTTGGTGTAATCTGAAATTACATCTTCAAGAATTTTTTCTTGATCGGAGAACACCAAATAGTGATCGAGAATTGTATATCTAGTACTAGCTAACTTAGGTAATAATTTCCCAAAAGATTTTTGAAAAATAGAGTCGTTATTAAATTTAAAGATTGGGACAGACCGAAATGTTTTAGCTTCTTCTTGAAACCCCAAAAGGAGTTCCCGGCTGGCGCTTATATCTATTGAGTGCAGAGCAATGGCTATACCTTTTGCAGTTTCCATACTTCCGATTTCTTGTATAGTGCCAAATAAACTTTTTGAAAATTCGGAAGCTATCGCAGTACTGTCAATGGCTTGTATATTTTTCGAAAATTGTTCAAAATCAGTGTATACGAACGACTTGAAGTTTTCAACATCATTTGGAATGACTTTTGCTAGTTGTTGGGCTTCTGGTGAAATTTGATGGAATAATCTAGCCCAATCATTGATTTTGTCTGTGTAAATCCCACTGATACTCAATTGCTCAGGAGTGGCGTTTACATCAAGCAAAACCTGTTCAAAAAGAGAAAATTTATTTTGCTTTTTTTTGGAAGGCCCAAAATAAATATTAAATGTGGCGTTTTTGTCTGTTGTAGCTGAAAGTGTACTGAAAGGATGGTTTGAATACTCTTCTTTTACTTTGCTTGATGGGTTAGAAGATAATATCCAAATACTGTCTAAAGTCTGATTTAAATTTAAAAGGGATTTATTAGCAATGTGTTTTTTTTCTGTTATAAATGTGTAATTGAATTGTTCATTCTCTTTGTTTTTGCAAATCAGCAAAGGACCAGAAATATTTAAGCTATCAATAGGGCCGAGATGATCTTCAAGCATTGACTGTAATTTTGTCTTTGAGAGTATGGGGTTGTTTTTTAAAGCGCTTTTGAACACATCCATGGAATTGATGCGCAAAACCATTTGCGCATTATTGGGGATATAGTGTTCGGGTGCCAAACTGCGATTAGATGTTTTTTGACAGCCGTATGTTAGGATTATGATTGCAAATAAGGAAAATGTTTTTTTCATAAATTTAAGTCGGTCAACCTATAGCAAAGATAAAATTAAAAATCAAGACTTAACTGGTCGGGAAGTAGTTTAAAAGACATTCTGTGGTATTTTGTTGGGCCATATTTTTTGATGGCCTCACGATGTGCTTTTGTGGGATAGCCTTTATTTTTTTGCCAATTATACATAGGAAATTTCTCATGAATTTCAGTCATATAATCATCGCGGTAGGTTTTAGCCAGTACAGAAGCTGCTGCGATGTTGAGGTATTTTGCATCTCCTTTGATTACGGTTTCGTGTGGTACGGAATTGTATGCTTTAAAACGGTTTCCGTCAACAGCTATAAAGCTCACTTTTTTCAACTGATCTATAGATTTGTGCATGGCCAATATCGAGGCGTTTAGGATATTGATTTTATCAATTTCGGAAGGGTAAACATAGGCAACAGCATAACTTATGGCTTCTTTTTCAATGATCGGGCGTAGCTTGTATCGTTGGGCATGAGAAAGTTGTTTAGAGTCGTTAAGTAGGTCGTTTTTAAAATGTTTAGGTAGAATAACTGCTGCAGCTGCCACAGGTCCGGCCAAACAGCCTCGCCCTGCCTCATCAGTACCACATTCGAATTTTTTATTGGAAACACTGTGTTTGAGCATTAAGCTTAAATTTTAGATGTAAATATAAATTACTTTTTTTGAATCCAACCAAATCCATCAAAATCCCCAATAATTTCCTACTTTTGATGTTGTAATTTTGATCCACACCATTTATGTACAGGTACATTGCTGTATTTTTATTAGTACTTTCTTCTAATCAGATTTTTGGTCAAACTAAACGTTTACAAAAGGCGCCCAATTCTGGCGAAATGCGCAAAATGGACCTCAAAAGAGGTGAATTTGACACCATTTCTGGTGGAGCATCAAAAAAAGTAGCCAAAAACACAAAAGCGAAAATTGAAGATTATAAAATTATAACTCGAAAGCACGATACGGTGCATGTAGATACTACACTAAACATAAAAAAAGAATACAAGTTCAATTACCTTAGAAAAGATTACTTCGACTTGTTGCCGTTTAATAACATGGGGCAGACCTACAATACGCTCAGTAGAAACATGTCTAGTCAAAACTTATCTCCGGGCTTTGCTGCGCAAGCCAAACACTTCAATTACATGGATGTTGATGCAATTCGTTACTACCACGTACCCACACCTCTCACCGAACTCATGTTTAAGTCCAATTTTGAACAAGGACAATTATTAGATGCTTTTTTCACTGTAAACACCTCTAAAGAGTTTAATTTTTCAATCGCTTACAAAGGAATGCGTTCTTTGGGGAAATACCAACATATACTTTCGAGTACTGGCAATTTTAGATTTACAAGCAGTTATCAAAGTAAAAATAAACGTTACCATGCCCGTGCGCACATGGTTACCCAAGATATTTTAAATCAAGAGAATGGAGGTTTATCGGATGAAGATTTATTAGAGTTTGAAAGTGGAAATGAAGAGTTTATAGACCGCTCTTTATTTGATCCTCTTTTTGAAAATGCAGAGAACAATTTAGAGGGTCGACGCTTTTACTTAGATCAGGTCTATCAACTTAAATCCAATGACTCTTTGGGGTACAATGGGATAAACATTGGAAGCACCATATATATAGAAGACAAATACTATCAATTTAAACAGGACCAGAAGGTTGATTTTTTTGGAGATGCCTTTGTGTCCTCAAAGCTCACGGATAAAAACACCTTTGAGCATTTTTACACAGCCCTAAATGTTGATTATACTAATAAGACAATAGGCAGACTATCAGCCCAATTGGGCTATAATTCATTTAATTATGGCTATAATGCATTGGTTATTTTAGATGGACAAACTATTAGCAATCGCTTGAAAGAGTCTACTCTGTCATTTGAAGGGGGCTACGACAAACAATTGGGCCCTGTACTTTTAAAAGCCAATTTGGGGATTAATGTAGCGGGTGATTTAGAGGGTAATTATTTAAATGCACAAGCAGACTATCAGATTAACTCGGACCTACAGCTCATGGCAAAACTCAACATGAACTCCACTGCCGCCAACTATAACTACCGCCTACATCAAAGCGATTATTTGAATTACAACTGGCAAAATAATTTTAAAAACCAACAAACGCAACAACTCGCTTTTGAACTCAACTCACACAAATATGGAACTTTGTCGGCCGATTACTCTACCATCTCTAACTTCTTGTTTTTTGAAAACAAAGAAAGTCAGGGAGTAAAGCCTTACCAGTACGATGGGACAATTAATTACGCCCGTGTCAAATATGAGAAGGAATTTAAGTTTGGGAATTTTGCATTGAACAATACATTGCTCTACCAGCAAGTGTTTGAAGGAGATCAGGTTTTTAATGTGCCACAAATCAACACCCGAAATACATTTTACTACAGCAATACATTTTTTGATAAAGCGCTTTTTTTGCAAACAGGAATTAACTTCCATTATTTTACGGCCTATAACATGAATGCCTATGACCCCATACTAGCCGAATTTTACATTCAGAATCAAAAAAGTTTAGGAGATTTTCCGCGCTTAGACTTTTTTATTAATGCCAAAATACAACAAACGCGTTTGTTTTTAAAGGCCGAACATTTCAATTCTGCCATGACAGGCTACAATTTCTACTCTGCGCCTAACTATCCATACCGCGATTTTATTGTTCGCTTTGGTCTTGTTTGGAACTTCTTTTTGTAATTTCTACAGATTAGAAAGTACTTCCTTTAATTTTTTTTCAAAATTAATTTAAAAACTATTGTGTGTACGGAAAAAGGGTTTTATATTTGCACCCGCTTTGCGTCTGAGTGCGCAAAGTTTTGATTTTAAGACACGTTCATTAAACA
>Ga0213863_10000024_pt1 | contig 123537 bp, 113 predicted proteins | sample PICome_8_FD_160128 | JGI IMG/M metagenome (GOLD analysis project Ga0213863, IMG submission 160128) | Coastal seawater microbial communities near Pivers Island, North Carolina, United States - PICO497 | ecosystem: Environmental > Aquatic > Marine > Coastal | place: USA: North Carolina...
CCAGGGTCAGGGTTATTGCGCGTTCCATATCGACTACGGCCGATTGCGCAATGTTGAGGCGTTCTTGAGGCAGCTGTTGCATCAGCTGTACGAACCCCTTGCCTTCTTCGCCCACCAAATTTTCCGAAGGCACGCGGCAATCTTCGAAGAAGAGCTCAGATGTGTCTGCGGCTGCCTGACCAAGTTTTTTCAGATTGCGGCCCTTGGTAAATCCTGCCGTACCGGCTTCCACCACGATCAAACTGATGCCCTTGGCGCCTTGGGAGGGATCCGTTTTGGCGACAACGATTACCAGATCGCAGTGTTGCCCGTTACTGATGTAAGTCTTCGAGCCATTGATGACGAATTCATCCCCGTCACGGATGGCGGTGGTACGAATACTTTGCAAATCCGAGCCGGTATTGGGCTCGGTCATGGCGATGGCGCCTACGTGGGTGCCCGCTGCCATGCCCGGCAGCCATCGCTGTTTTTGCTCGTCGTTACCGTAATGCAGGAAGTAAGGCGCTACGATTTGGCTGTGCACCTGAGAGCCGAGGCCCGACGCGCCAGCCCGCAACTGTTCTTCCAAAATGACTGTCTCATGACGGTAGTCACCCCCTGACCCACCGTATTGTGTCGGTATCTCTGCCAGCAAAAAGCCCGCCGCGCCGGTTTTACTCCAGGCCTCACGGTCAACGATGCCATTGGCTTCCCAGCATTTCTGATGGGGCGCGAGTTCGGTGGTGAAGAATTTCCGCGCCGCATCTCGCAACATGCTCAGTTCGTCGTTCATCCAAGGCGATGTGTAATTTTCAAAAAGATCGGTCATTGAACTGTCCTGCTGGGCGCTTTAATTTGTGCGTCAGTTTATCGGATTGTTGATCGTTTGGGCGACCTATCACCTGCGGAAGCTTGACGTGTTTTAGGCGAACCCGGCTGCGGTGTAGGGCGCTGAATAGACCTCAATTCTGCCGTCTCGACTGGTGCGGCAAGCCTTCGGGTCCGACGACGAAGCCGTGAGTACGTAGAGGTGATCGCCGCCAATCATGCACGCAAAGGCTCCACGCTCCAACGCAATGCGGTGGGTTACCTCCCCGCCCTGTATCTGCCGAACGCACTCATTGGTCGTCGGGGAGGCACTCCAGATTCCGTCAGCGGAGTCCAAACAGATGCCGTCGGGTACAGCGCCTTCCGGTAGCTTGGCCCAGATTCGTTTGTTGCTGAGACCGCCGGACGTGTCGATATCGAAGGCCATAAGTGCTCGAGCAAAGGTCTCTGCGAGTATGAGCGTGCGCCCATCCGCAGTAATGACCGAGCCATTGGGGAAGAATGCGTCATCGTCGACAATCTTCGCCGAACCGTCTGGGTCGACTCGAATTAGGACTGTTGATCGCGGCTTTTCGCCGGTGTGCAAATCAAAGCCAAAGTTGCCGACATAGGCTCGTCCCAGAGGGTCGACGACCATGTCGTTGCAGCGATGGCTGGCCAGTGCGCTCAGGTCTGCATGGACGGTCAATGCCTTGCCGTCAAAACGCAGGAGCTGTCGTTTTCTCATCGACACTACTAACAAGTCACCGTTGGGTAGCCAGCCTAGGCCAGACGGTTCATCGTCTTGCAGAGTCAATAGCGTTGTTTTTTTTCCTTCTGGCGTGACAGTGCAGACGCAGTGGTCGTGCATGTCAGAAAACCACAGCTCGCCGTTACGCCACCTGGGCCCTTCAGCGAAACAAAGATTGTCGAGCAGAATGGTCATGATTGGTCCTCACCTCTGGTTCTTGCAGGATACCAGCGAAATCGACAAAGTCGCAGGGGAAGGAACCGGCGCAACTGCGATTAGGCGCGATCATCCAGGTGGTTCAGAAAAGGGCTGATTGACGTTTCGAAATGCTGGAAATCGCGTCGGGTCATTTGCCTATACCGCGGGTGCTCGTCAGGCAATAACCATTCCTCTATGATCTCACGCCGCCATCCCAATCGTTCGGCGAGTTCGTCGATCGTCAGGCCGTGTTGCTCGCAAAGCGTCGACGCGCGCTGGTTCAAATCACCTAAGGCTTCGGTCTCTACATCACGCTCGATATCCAACCAAATGGAACGCAGTTCATCCGCGTCGCGATCCGATAGATAGGCGCCGCTCTTTTCAGCGATCCATGTGTCGCCAGTATGGCTATGAACGTGCTGCATGTAGTTTTTTATGAGTCTGCGGTAACCCATGGCTCTCGGTTGGTTTCACGTGTGACTAATATATTTCAAAAGAGATATGAAACTAACGTGTCATTTTGATGACAAAAACGGGCGGCAAACCCAAGACATAATAAAAGCACCGAAACGTGAGCGGCGGCCTCGAATACGCGTCTATCAGACAGCCAAAATGCTTCGCTGCTCGAGCGTCACGAGATGGTTACTCAACTGTCATGCACCTGTAATCAAATGCGCTGAAAGTGCGTTTTCGGCGGTCGGTGACCGCAGTTTCATATCACTTCTTTGGGGAATGAGAATGCAATTTAGAGCTTTATTTGGTGCCTTAGTGGCAGCCGGACTGTTGGTCGGTTGTGGCGGTGGCGGCAGCGACATTAACATCGCGCCGAGTACCTCAGACAATTCGGTAGACAACTCTTCAACAACAAACGCGCCAGTTGAGACCGTCAACCCATGCGCGTCCTACGAGAACGAAGCGGGCCAGACGGTTCAGGGCACCTTTGACTCACCTAACTGCAGCTACTCCGTCGCCTTCGCCGACGCGGGTAATAACGTGACCACGGATTTGAGCATTCCTGCTCTGGCTAACAACGGCGCACACATGTTCGATGGCAGCCTGTTTATCGGCGAAGCGCACAGTGACAACGCGGAATTGACGGCAGCTGGAATTGCCGAAGGCGGCGACGGTCCTCAGCTGACCATCGAAGCAGGTGCGACCCTCGCGTTCGCAACGCAAACCCAATTCGTCATCATCAACCGCGGCTCGACTGTTTTTGCGGTTGGTAATGTTGATGCGCCCATCACATTCACCTCGTTCTCTGATGTCAACGGCACCGTTGGCGCCGAAGACGTGCAGCAGTGGGGCGGTATCGTCATCAACGGTTTTGGTGTGTCGAACAAGTGTGATTACACCGGTACACGCGGCGCAGCAGGGTTTGCCTTGGTAGACGAGTGCAACATTGCAGCCGAGGGTGCGGAAGGTCTTGACGAAAGCTACTACGGCGGCGCCAATGACGCTGACACCTCTGGCCGTCTCGAGTACGTGGTTGTTAAGCACACTGGCGCTCAAGTGGGCAACGGTGACGAGCTGAATGGTGTTACCTTCGGCGGCGTTGGTAGCAACACCATCGTTAAGAACTTGCAGATGTACTCAACCTACGACGATGGCATCGAAATGTTTGGTGGTGCGGTTAATTTTGAAAACTATGCGGCGGTTTACGTTCGCGATGATTCCATCGATATCGATGAAGGCTACATTGGCACCATCACTAACGCCTTGGTTATTCAATCTGAAACGGACGGAAATCATTGCATCGAGGCTGATGGCATTGGCTCCTACTCGTCTAAAACGGATGCTGTCATTGACGATTTTATTGCTCGAGGTCTGAACAGTGCGCCCACGATCACCAACCTAACCTGCATCATTTCACCAAATGCAACAGGCACGCACGATCCGGGTGCGGGATGGCGTCTGCGTGAAGGCATCGAAGCGACGATCAGCGATTCATTGGTTGTCTCATCCTTCATGGCGGATGCGAAGACCAATGACGATGGCAGCAACGATTCTGACGGTAACTATTGTTTCCGTCCGCAAAGCTACGGTACCAGTGTCACTGCGACCGGTGTGATCATGGCTTGTCAGGATAACTTCAAAGACGATGGCGCGACTGTTGCGGCAGCTAACGATATGCAGTTCGCAACTCTGACCGCTGGTGCTGCGACGGATGCGACTGCCACCGCAGACACCGGGTTGGTCCTTCTCAAAGGCACCCAGCCAGTGTTCTCTGTAGCGCTCTCCAGCGCACTAGTAGACGACGCGGCCCCAACGATCACGGCGACGCCAGATTTTGTTGGAGCCATTTCTACTGCGGACGCGGTTGATGTGTACGCAGGGTGGACCTACGGGATCTTCGACGGCAGCCGTGCTCAGCCGCTTTGGTTCGAAGAATAAGCATCTTTCCGAGCAGTAAACGAGACAGCCGCGTGAGGGTGCCAAGTGAGCATCAGGTCACGCGGCTGTCACTGTCGAAAGAGCCATATTAGGGAAGGCAAACATGCAAAGTATTCGAGTTTTAGCGGCCACTGTGGTGGCTATGAGCGCATTGAGCACCAATGCCTACGCTCAAGAGAGCGTCGCTGATCCGGCGGAGCCGGATATGGCGAGAGCCGACAGCACCGTGGAAGAAACTGTCGTACTGGGACGCTTTTTGTCCGCGGCACACTCATTGCTCCAAGATCGCATCGAAGACGATGCCTTGGTAGATTCTCTGGATTCCGAGACCATCAGTCGAATGGGTGACTCGACAGTTGCCGCATCTTTGCGACGTATCAGCGGCCTGACGCTCGTAGGCGACAAATTCGTTTACGTCCGAGGGCTAGGCGAGCGTTATTCCAGTACCTCGTTAAACGGCGCATTTATTCCATCACCGGATTTGACAAGAAACGTCGTACCATTAGACGTTTTTCCGTCCGCTATTGTGAGTTCCTTAGCGGTTCAGAAGACGTTCAGTCCAGATATTTCGGCGAACTACGCCGGTGGCGCCGTTGATATCGTGACCACATCATTTCCAGACAAGGGTTTAAACTTTTCAGCCGAACTGGGCAGCGGCTGGAATTCAGAAGCGGACAACCTAAAAACCTATTCAGGTGGGGCCGATGATGATTGGGGGACCGATGATGGTTCGCGTCAATTACCAAGTCAGATCATTCAAGGTCTACAGACGTATCAAGGATCTATTGGCGTTCAAAATATTTTGGCGGGCTTGGGCCGCACTGCAGGGGGCGGCACGCTCTCTGAAGCAATTGCAATCAACACGGGTTACGTCCTAGCACTGAACCGCGACATGGCTGTGATTGAGCAAAGCTCTACGCCAGACGTCGATGGCCGAGTGTCATTTGGAAATACCTATGACTTTACGTCCGATCTGGAGGGCGGGATTCAACTCGGCGGGGCTTACGCCAGCAAGTGGCGCAACAAAGAACGACGTCAGGCTGTGTTTTCGACCCCAGATCAAGAATTCGAGAATGAATCGGAAACCCGATACTCCGTCGACATTTCTGCTACCGCAACCGCAGGCTTGCGCTACTTAAGCGAGCATGAGCTGACGGTCGCGTCGCTGTTGTTGCGCAATTCAGACGACGAAGTATCGATCAGCGACTTCCATAACGAAAACCGCCAGCTTTCCAGCGGTCTGGGCTTTCGCGATTACCGAATGGAATTCGAAGAGCGCGAAATGCTCGTCAATCAAATGAAGGGCGAACACGTTCTTGGCCTGAACACGAAAGATCTCCTGGGAGAATGGGTAGATTGGCTTCCAACCGACGCTCAATTGAATTGGTTTTACTCTGACGCTAAAGCGACCTCCGATATGCCTAATCGAGTAACGATGGCCTTTGATACGGTGGTTGATGCAACGTCGGGCGCGGTGCAATCCGAAACACTGAAGCGTGATTCTTCCGCCGTCGACTACCGCTTTACTGCGTTGGAAGACGAAGTCGAAAGCTATGGGTGGAAAGCGAGTATTCCGTTTCAGCTGGATCGCTCTGCCATTGACGTTAAGTTCGGCTACCAGCACGACCAAAAGGCGCGGTCTTATGCGCAACGAGAGTTTGGTTTTGGTGCGGTAAACGCGCCACTGTCGGCCTTGGTGGGCGGTATCGGTACCGTGCTTTCTGATAGCAATATCGGCAACGGGGACAACGGCTTCCGGATTCAGGAACAGGGCTCAGGCTCTCGAAGCTACTTGGCAGCCACCATGGTGGACGCGTCCTACGGCATGATGGACTGGACGTATGACGACACTTGGCGTGTTATCGCGGGTGCTCGTTATGAAGATTATCGTCAAGTGGCACTGCCTTGGAATGTATTCGGCTACACGGTTGATCAGCCTCAACTGCCAACGGACCCTGAGACATTGAGCAATGCGGCGTTCGCTGACGACGATTATTTTCCATCGGTAGCCCTGGTTTACATGAGCGATTGGATGGCGGAAACCTTCCAGCTGCGCCTGTCCTTCAGCGAGACCGCGATTCGTCCTGATCTTCGCGAAGTGACCGATGCGAGCTACCAAGACCCAATCACCAACGAATTGGTTAACGGCAATCCTGACGTTGTGCCATCGTCGGTCGAAAACATTGACCTGCGGGCTGAGTGGTTTTTTGCTAATGGCAACAGCTTCACGGTATCGCTGTTCAACAAGGAAATTTCTGACCCGATTGAGTACTTTGAGAGCCCGGCCAGTGACACCAACACAGCCCGAGAAATCGTCAACGCGGACGAAACGTCCATTCAAGGCATTGAACTGGACGGCGTACTGGCGCTGGGTTTCTTAGGATCGTGGGGCGAACGGATGTTTTTGCAGGGTAACGCAACCTTTCAGGACACCGAGACCACAGCAGGCCCTAACGCGGATTCTCCAACGAACAATGTTCGGCCTGCGACCGGCGCGTCAGACTATGTGGTAAACCTGATGGCAGGTTTCGACTCGTTGGATGGACGTCATTCGGCGAACCTGTTGTACAACGTCTTTGGCGAGCGATTGTATGTGGCTGGGCGTTTGGGTGCACCAGACGGGTACGAACAACCCTTTCATTCTCTTGACGCGAACTACAGTTTCTTTCCCAGCGACAGCTGGATAGTGAAGTTGAAGGTTCAGAATATCTTGGATGAAACGGTCGAAATCGAACGAGCAGGCGTCGTGACGTTCGCCGAGGCACCGGGTATGTCGGTTGCGCTCAGGGTGAAGTACGACTTTTAGGTTGGTCTAACGAAACGCCCCGGGGCCCCTGTTACGGGTGCACCGGGGCTGTCGCCTCAGCTCGATTGCGGTCGCAATCAAGGGCACTCAACTCGACCCTTCGATGGCCTCCAAGATGATCTCCTTCAATTCCTCTGGCGCGGTCTGCGGGCTGAATCGTCCGACCACCTGACCGTTTCCGTCGACGAGGAACTTGGCAAAGTTCCAGGGGATATCCGTGTTGCCTTCTTCGTCGGCACGTTCGCTTTTCAACATATTGTAGAGTTCGCACGCTTGCGTGCCGTTGACGTCTATCTTGCTGAAGATCGGAAAGTTCGCCTGATATTTGCTGTGCGCAAATTCCAATATCTCGGCATCGCTACCAGGTTCTTGGGCGCCAAATTGATTGCAGGGAAAGGCCATCACGGTGAATGGATGATCGCTGAATTCTTCTTGTAGAGTACGCAACCCGGCGTACTGATTGGTTAGGCCTCAGCGGCTGGCTACGTTGACGATCAGGCAGGTTTGCCCGGCAAATTCCTTAAATGCGATTTCGTCGCCCTTGGCGTCGTTCATGGTGAGTTCGTGAAATTGGGTCATGTTTTCTTCTCTGTTAATGGTTTGATGACCATATCGCAATCCTGCGGATCGGCAAACACCTCGTGTGGAGCCTAACACTGCGGTGGCACTGAGGAGATGTTCTGTTTAACATCAAGCCCAGGGATCTAGGAGAGAATGGGTTCTGTGTTGTAGAGAGGAGAACGCGCGGCGCGAAGACAGTCGATCCGAGAGGTCGTCGTTAATCTGGGTCGGTGCAGGCTCATGGGTCAACACAAAGCTCAGAAAAAGCCATGCTGGCGCGACACGCCCCGACGGATCGTGTCGAATAAGCATCATTGGCGGTCCGATTTGGCTGTGGTGGTTTTCGCTGCAGACTTGGTTCCAAACCGCCAGCGGTGCGAGCCGCTGAATAGAAATTAAGCTGTTATACAATAAGAGGAATTAACCATGCGCGATGTTGTAATTGTCGATAGCGTACGCACAGGCCTGACAAAAGCCTTTCGCGGTAGCTTCAATCTGACTCGTTCGGACGATTTGTTGGCTCACTGCATAGACTCACTGCTTGACCGTAACCCTCAGCTGGGCGCTGATGAAGTCGAAGACGTATACGTCGGCGCGGCTAGTCATACAGGCGAGCAGGACGGCAACTTGGCGCGTTTGGCTGTGATCTTGTCCAAACTGCCTGTTACGGCGGCCGGCGTTACCATTAACCGGTTCTGTTCATCAGGTCTGCAGTCCATTGCCTTGGCGGCGAACCAAATCGCGAGTGGTCAAACCGAAGTAGCCATCGCCGGCGGTGTGGACAGCATTTCAATGCGCACGCGTCAGGAGCCTGGCAAGGCAAAGCAAAACCAGCGTCTGTTGGATGAGAAGCCAGACATCTTTATGGCGATGGGTAATACCGCAGAAGTGGTTGCGCGTCGTTATCAGGTAACTCGTGAAGCTCAGGACGAATACGCCCTGCAAAGTCAGCAGCGTTACCAAGCGGCTGTTGAGTCCGGCGCAATTGCTGAAGAGATCGTGGGCATGAATGCCACGATGCTCAAAGTGAACAAAGAAACCGGCGAAGAAAGTCACGAACAAGTATGGGTCGATAAAGACGAGTGCAACCGTCCGCAGACGACACTGCAAGACTTGGCAAAGCTGGCGCCGGCTTTTGAAGAAGACGGTTCCGTAACTGCAGGTAATGCATCTCAGTTGTCTGATGGTGCTTCTATGACCTTGCTGATGAGCGCGGATCGTGCGGCTCAGCTTGGCTTGACCCCGATCGGCATCTATCGCGGCTTTACCGTGGCAGGTTGCGAACCCGACGAAATGGGTATTGGTCCAGTGTTCGCCATTCCACGTTTGCTGAAGAATGCAGGCTTATCGATCGATGATATCGATCTGTGGGAATTGAACGAAGCTTTCGCCTCTCAGTGCCTGTACTCCCGCGATGCCTTGGGCATCGACAACGAGAAGTACAACGTACTTGGCGGTAGCATCTCAATCGGCCACCCATTCGGCATGACCGGTTCACGTCAGACCGGTTCGATTTTGCGTGAGCTGAAGCGTCGCAATAAAAAATATGGTGTGGTGACCATGTGCATCGGTGGTGGCCAAGGCGCCGCTGGGCTGTTCGAGTCCGTCTAAAGGCTTAAAAAGGTGGGCCCGTCAATGCGGGCGCATCGGCCAATAGCAGACCGAACACACTAGATGTGTGAGAGGCGATCTCAGTAGAGGTCGCCTTTTTTTTGCCCCGGATTTAGGTGTGCGAGGCGAACGGTGCGTAACACTTTGAAACAGGGGAGACATGGCTTGGAAACAAGCACGACAGATAATGTCCGCTGATAAAAGATTGTCAGAGGAATGACCTCAGGGCAACATGCAAACATGGAAACAGCGTTGACTGAACACATCGAAAAATATTCAGGCCCGATACTGCGCAGACTGGCGCTGTCGTGCCTGATGCTGTGCGTGGCCGGTCCAGCGCACGCTGAGGAGACATTCGTTCAAGACCCAGCGCAAAACGAGTCGCAAGAAACGGTAGTTGTGTTCAACTTGGAAGGTTCCTCAGATCAGCAAATTGGCGCTTTGCTGCAGCGTTGGCCTCAGCTGGATGCCACTCAGCGACGGGACTTGCTTGCCGAAGTGCGAAAGCGAATGCGCACGGCCACCCAAGTGCAAGAAACGCAGGGCGCGTCGGCCGTTCGTGGCAACCCGCCCTCCTTGACCCTGCGCATCAAGAGGGCGCAAACCCGACATGGCTACGGGCGACCAGCACCAAGAAGCGATGCAGCTGCAGATGGCAGCCATGCGTCGTCGGTGACGAGTGCGCATCAGAGCGCTCAGCGTCCGCGCGAACTTGTGATTCGAACCACGGTTACTCGGATACTGCCTGATGGCCGGCGAATCACACGACAAGAAACCTTAGTTCCAAGCTCACTACAGACCCAAACCGCAAGACAAGACAAGGTTGACGCTGGGTCAAGCGCTGGTGCTTCAGTGGTGCAAGATTCGCGGGGAAATCCGTCTGGCAAAATGAGGGTGCTACGTACGACGGTTCGTTTCGGTACCGGCTTCCACCAACGTCACCTTGAAGCAGGCTCCCCAACGGTCGTTGAGTCAGTTGTCCCCACGATGTCGGCACCGAACGCGCTGCCAGCTCCAGCCGACGTGCTGATCTCAACGCCGATATCCACATTTGCTCCAGAGGCCAACTGATATGTCCGCCGTCCATCTACAGGAGGCAGATGCCGAGCGTATCTTGGTTTTGGATGATGATCCTGAGATTTGCGAACTGACCCAAGCCTATTTGCAACAGCAGGGATTCGTCGTGGATACGGTTCAATCCGGTGAGGCACTTGACTCTTACCTCAGCGAGCACTCAGTGGACCTGTTGGTGTTGGACCTGATGTTGCCGGGTGAGCACGGCTTGACCATCGCGCAACGGATGAAGAAGCGCATGGATTTGCCGATTATCATCATCTCCGCCCAAGGCGACGATGTGGATCGAATCGTGGGTTTGGAGCTAGGCGCAGACGACTACCTGGCTAAACCTTTCAATCCGAGAGAGCTGTTGGCGCGTATCCGAGCCGTGTTGCGTCGCGCAGGTAAGCCAACAGACGAGACACTGGATCTGTCTTCTCAGGTGAATTTTGGGGAATTCACGCTAGATCTAGCATCCCATCGCTTGTGCAGCGGCGATGCGGATATTCCCTTAACTTCTGGGGAATTCGATTTGCTGGAGATTCTGGTGGCGCACCCCAACAAAGTGCTGCACCGCGATCGCATATTGGATTTACTCACCGGCGCGGAGCGTTCGCCCTTTGACCGCTCCATCGATGTTCGAATCACACGTCTGCGCTCTAAGCTTGAGGCAGACCCTGCAAATCCGGTTTTTATCAGAACCATATGGGGGAAGGGCTACATGTTCTGCCCGGTGGTTGCTGGTGCTCCTACTCCTCGTTAACGAGGCGTGTAGGCGGCCCGGACTCAGCCGATTATGAGCTTGTTTCAACGAATTCGGCGCTCAGAGTCTTTGCAGCCGCAGTCGTTACTTGGCCGAACCACTCTGACCCTGGCGTTCAGTTCGTTTCTAATTGCTGTGGTTTCCACCATCGCGTTGAACGTTTTCGTGATTGATCCGATTGCTGAGCGCTCAGCGGACGACGAAGCGGCCCTGCTGGTTTTGTCGGCTCAAACCTGGGTGGAGCTGCCGCCTCAGGCACGACCCTATTTCGAATTGGAGCTCGCGCAGAGCCATGACTTGATCATCAGCGTCGCTGAGCAAACGCTACCACCTTTGGATCGATACCTGCCCTTTACTGAGCTACTGTTAGAAAAACTGCAGCGACGGCTCGCGCTGGATGTGCGGATGTACGACGGAAACGATCTGGTTTGGGTGGATGTACCGATGGCCGGTTACAATTTGCAGATTGGATTCTCACCTGACCGCCGCGATGTACAGTTGCTCTATGTCGCGATTGTGATTGCCAGTTTGGGTGCAGGGATCGTATTTTTGACGTCGTTGTTGATCGTTCGAAAGATTGCTCGGCCGCTGGTTCAAGTGGGGAAACAGGCGGAAACATTTCGCGGGTTGGCAGAGATTGAGCCGCTGCCGGAAACTGGGCCAAGAGAGTTGGTCTCCTTAGCCCGCAATTTCAATACCATGGCGGACGAGATCGCCCTAGTGCTGGCAAACCGTACCACGCTGATGGCCGGCATATCACATGACCTGCGGACCCCGCTAACGCGCATGCGCTTGGCCTTGGCCCTATTGCCGGACACTGTGGATCAACGTTTGGTTCAGCGTTTTGAAGGCAACCTGGAGGCCATGGATGTACTGATCGGCGACGCTCTTCGCTTCGCTCAGGGTACTCGTGAGGAGGTTCAGTCCTTGGCGCTGGCACCGTATGTTAGGGAGGTACTGGATACCTTTGACCAAGAGATCGATTTTTCTTGCTCCATAAGTGACGGTGTGATTCTTGATCTTGCCCCTAACGCTTTTTCACGCGTGCTAAGCAATCTGGTTGGCAATGCGATTAAGTATGCGAATCGTGTGCAAGTCTCCCTTGATGGTACCGAAGTTGTGGTCAGCGACGATGGTCCTGGCATTCCTGAGTCGGAAAGGGGACGGGTGTTCCAGCCCTTCTATCGACTGGAGGCTTCTCGCAATGTCAGCACTGGTGGCAGCGGACTGGGTCTGGCCGTCGTGCAACAGTTGAGTGCAGCACATGGCTGGAAAATCCACATCGCAGACTCGGCACTGGGTGGCGCAGAGTTCCGTTGGCGTTTCGATATTAATGCGAGATAAAAAGTGAACTGCATCGCGCTTTTGGCGGTTGAGCCACGGTCTCTGAAATCTCCCAATGACATTTGATACAAAATGTCACAAAAAACGCAGCCGTAGAAATGCCCCTGAAACGTAGAAGGTGGATAGTAACAACGTCACCGTAAGGGTGGCGTTTCTCTCCAGGATCTCGAGAGCGAATGGTTTGCTGCGTTTTACAGCCTAAGCGGCTGATAAGCGCAAAGAATAGTCGCTTTGAAGTGCACGAGATCACCTCTAAAGCCGCCGGTTTTCTCTCCAGACCGGCGGCTTTTTTCTTCCCATTTTTCCACTTGCGTCCCGTGATCGATTCATCAACGATGGTCTTTTTCACGCAGGACAGTGGACTATGAGCGATCAGACCCAAGACGGGAGTACCGAGCGTACCTTCGAGAACGTACTGTATTCCGTGCGCGGACCACTGGCATTAATCACCATTAACCGACCCGAAAAGCACAATGCGATCTCGCTGGCGACGTTGGACGATCTGCATGGGGCCGTAGATGAGGCGGCCTATGATGATTCGGTGAGAGTCCTTGCCATAACCGGTGCTGGGGGCAAGGCATTCGCGGCGGGATCAGACCTTTCCGAGGTCATCGATCGAGATTTTAGAAAGGCCCTAGAGCCCATTGTGCAGGGCCTTGCCGATAAATTGGAACGCACGCCTAAGCCAACGATTGCCGCAATCGATGGTATTTGTATGGGCGGTGGTTTGGAAGTGGCGCTGGGTTGCGATCTTCGCGTTGCGACACCTCAGTCACGCTTTGCAACCCCGGAAGGCAAGTTGGGCATCATTCCAGGGGGCGGCGCGACAGCTCGCTTACCGCGTGTGGTTGGCCGTGGCTGGGGTATGGAAATGATGCTCATGGGCGAACCCATTGGGGCTGAGCGCGCATTGCAAATCGGTTTAGTGACGCGATTGGTGGAAAGCGATCAATTGATGGGTGAGATTCAAAAGATGGCCGAGCATCTGGCATCTTTTGCGCCTTTCGTGCCGCGTACGATGAAAGCCATGGTGCACTTTGGTATGGAGGCCAGTCTCGCTGGAGCGCTGATGTTCGAAAAGTATGCACAAGGGGCCTTGGTGCAGACCGAAGACAAAGCGGAAGGCATCAATGCTTTCTTAGAAAAACGGACCCCAGAATTCAAGGGGCGCTAGGACAGAAAGACCGCAGACGCGAGTCTTGTCGCACCACCAGTTTTTCAGACATACTCGTCGCTCATCAAAGAGATAGGAGGGATCTAATGGCGGTAGAAAAGTTCCCGGTTGAAGGCAGTCATATCATGATGTTTGCTCGTTCAATCGCTGACGATAATCAGATTTATTACGACGCAGATTATGCAAAGACAACAGAAGCAGGCGGTGTCATTGCGCCCCCGACGTTTGCTCAGTCTTCTGCGCAATTTGATCCGACCTATTTTCTCCGGCCTAAGATCGGTGAAGACTGGTTCGGTTCAGGTAAGGAAGCCACCAGTATCAAGAAAAAAGAATCTTCCGGTGGCGGAGGCGGTGGTGGCGGCTTGCACGCGGAGCAGCACTTTGAATACCACCGGCATATTGGTCCGGGTGATGTGCTCACAGCCGAAGTTAAGCCAGGGAAGACTTGGGAAAAAGAGGGCAAGCGCTCAGGTAAGCTGGTATTTAGCGAAACCATTACCGAATACCGTGATCAAAACGGTGAATTAGCAATTACGGCACGCGGCGTCGGTGTTCGCACCGAGCGGCCAGTAGATCAATAGGGGAGTCGTTATGGCACTTTCAGCAAGTAATCTAAAAGCGGGCGATACCTACACTGAGTGTTTGGTTGAAGACCTATCCAGAACACAAATCGTGATGTATGCCGGAGCTTCGGGTGACTATAACCCAGTTCATAGCGATGAGAAGTTCACTAAGGAAGTTGCGGGATATCCGTCTGTGTTCGCCCACGGCATGCTCACGATGGGAATGACGGGGCGTATGCTCACCAATTATGTTGGAGACGGGCGATTGACTAAGTACGGGGTGCGTTTCACCAGCCAGGTTTGGCCGGGCGACTCACTAAACTCTACCGCCACGGTTGTGGATGTGACCGATGGTATCGTCAACCTGAACGTTGAAACCACAAACCAAGACGGTGCAGTGGTTTTATCGGGTTATGCCGCCGCGCGAGTCGACTAGGATGAACCGAGCAATCGGTGGGAATTCCCCGGTTGCAATGAACGGGATACCCTTCGGTATCCCGTTTTTGTGTCTGCGGAAATAAGGTTTCGGCGCCGCTACCATTTCTCCAGTGACGTGCGAACGTCCAGTTCAAAGCTCCAAGCTTGCCTGGGTTGCTGATACAGATACACATAGCCATCGACGATGCCGTCGATATTAATCATGCCTTCATCGCCCAGTTTGGCCGCGTATTCTGGTAGGCCTTTCTTGATTTTCTCGCCCCCAATCGGTCCATCGACGACCACATGACCTACATGCACGCCGTCGCGACCGTATTCTTTTGCCATGGCTTGGGCCAGGTTGCGCAGTGCACCCTTTGATGAGTTGAATGCGCCAAAGTTCTCGCGACCGCGCAGTGATGCGCTAGCGCCGGTAAAAATCAGTGTGCCTCCGCCGCTACCGAAGCGCTGTATGGCCGCTCGCCCGAATAAAAAGCCGCCAAAGCAGCACACGCGCCAGCTGTTCTCGAAATATTCAGAGCTCATATCCGCGATTCTGCCCGGTGTGTTATTACCCGTGTTGTAGATGGCCAATGCCAAATCGTCGCCGGCCAGATTAAATAGACGTTCCGTATCGGCTTCTGAGGTGGCATCGGCCACCACCGCTTGGCCGGAGCCACCGGCCGCTTTGATGGCGTCCACAACCGCCTGTAGTTTGCTATCGGTGCGACCTGCTGCTAAGACGTGCAGGCCTAGACTGGCGAAGCGCAGACAGAGCTGAGCGCCCAAGCCCTCCAGCGGACCGACCCCACTCACAATTGCTGTTCTCATAACAATGCCTCCGGAATTACTTGTTTGAAGGGGTGGACGGCGACGGTCTGGAACAGTCCTGCAACGTTGTACGGGTCTGCTGCGGCAATGGCCTTGGCTTGATCCAAGTCCTCGCAATCGATAACCACGATAGAACCAATGGGTTTGGATTCGTCATCACTCAGCATGGGACCTGCGAACCGCACACTGTGTTCGGCAAGGAAGGCCAAATGTGCGGGTCGAGTCTGCTTGCGCAGCTCGAACCCGTTCTCAACGTCGTGGCAGATCAAAGAAAAAAGCATAAAGACCTCCTAGGTCCAGCGGTACGAGGCGTTCCTAATTGAGGTGAATCTTGAGCCGCTCAACCATTGCCAACAGCGGGCCTCGGGAGCATTCAAAGACCGCAGCGGTGCTGAAAAAGTCGTGAACCAATCCGTCACAGCGCATGACCTCCGCCGGGGACCCGGCAGCGTTTAGCGCCTCACCGTAGGCCTCACCTTCGTCACGCAGCGGATCAAACTCTGCGGTAATGACCAAGGCAGCTGGCAGATTCGCGAGGTTTTGGGCGTGTATGGGCGTCGCCCTGGGATCCGTGCGGTCTGCCTCATTGGGGCAGTAGGTATCCCAAAACCATTGCATCACCGGGGTTTCCAAAATGAAGCCAGCACCATTATCAGCATAGGATTGCTGGGACATTGAGCAATCGGTGACAGGATACAGCAAGCCTTGGAAAGCGATGCTGGGCCCTGCTTGATCTCTGGCCATCAGTGCCATGACCGCAGCGAGATTTCCGCCGGCGCTTTCTCCGGCAACACCAATGTTTCCGTTACCGGCAACAGCGTCTTGGTTGCCGGATACCCACTCCACCACGGCATAGCAATCGTCAACTGCGGCCGGGAAGACGTGTTCGGGCGCCATGCGATAGTCAACAGAAACCACCACGATATTCGCCAACGTCGCCAGTTCTCGACAAACTGCGTCGCAGGTATCGATGTCGCCAATGACCCAACCACCGCCGTGAAAGTAAACCAAGGTACCAAAAGGACCATCGCCTTCTGGCCGGTAGATGCGGATGGGGATGTCGCCCAGCGGACCTGATACCTGCCTGTCTTCGGTTGCGTGAATCGCCAGATCTGGATTGACCGGGCGCATAGCGCGATAAACGTCACGAGCGTCAGCGACGGGTATCTCCGACAAACTCGGTGAAGGTCCGGCTGCCGCGAGCTGTTCAAACATGGCCTGATATTCGGGTGCTAATGGCATTGAATTTTCTCCTCTCATCCCAATCTTGTGCCCAAAGAAGCTACACTATCCCGCTGACTAAGACTACAGAGCCCGTGGCAAGGTTTGCGTAAGCGGGCCCTCGCTACCTCCGCAGGAAATGAGTTGCCTGCATTGAGGGCCAACAGCTGGCACCAGATAAACCAATGGAGAAGCCGATGAACCGGTTCGAAAACGCAAAAGACGACCAAGAAAAAGAGCCAGAGAACGCCAAGCAATCGAACATGCTGGAAAGCGTTCTGCACAAGAACCGTACCCTCACACTTTTCGGTGAGATCAACCAGGATGTCGCTCGTAAGACTGCCGAAAGATTGCTGGCCTTTGCCTACGAGTCCGATGATCCGATCACGCTTTACATCGGTTCGCCCGGCGGCCATGTGGAGTCCGGCGATACCATTTACGACATGATTCAATTCATTAAGCCCGTGGTGCGGATTATCGGTACCGGTTGGGTTGGCAGTATTGCGACGCATATCTATCTGGCGGCTGAAAAAGAGAACCGATTCGCGCTTCCAAACACGCGTTTCTTGATTCACCAACCCTCCGGCGGCTTTGGTGGCGACGCGACGGATATTCAAATCCACGCCCAGGAGATTCTGAAGACACGCGAGCGCATCAACGGCGTGATAGCCGAACGCACCGGGCAAAGCGTCGAGCGCGTAGCCGATGACACGTCGCGAGATTGTTGGATGAGCGCCGAAGAGTCTGTTGAATACGGCCTAATCGGAAAAATCATTTCCAGCATCGACGAAATCGCTTAGCGACTTAATGACGTCGGGCAGCCGCTGCTGGGTGGCTGCCGCTTCTTTGCAGCTCTCTTTCCTTCGCCGCTCGCCCACTCAAGTGCACGCTGTCGGCGACCTACAACGTCTTTGCATTTGCCTAGTATCGTGGCGTAATGAGGTGAACCAAAACTTCACGGGAGAGACGTATGGCTTACGACTACCAATTGCTAGAGGTCGAGATTTCCGGCCGTATCGCCTGGGTCACGATCAATAACCCGCCGATCAACATCATCACCCCTGCCTTGTACCAAGAGTTGGTGAACTTGGTGGCAGAACTCAAAGACGATGACGCGCTGACGGTAATCGTATTTAAGAGCGCAGACCCGGATTTTTTCCTTGCTCATTACGACGTGTCGAACATTCTGACATTTCCCACCGAAGGCGAAGCGGAGCGAAACCTGGAGTTGAGTGATTTTCATATCATGTGCGAGCGCGTGCGCACGATGAACAAGGTCACTATCGCTCAGATCGAAGGACGAGTAGGCGGTGGTGGTAGCGAATTTGCCGCTAGCATGGACATGCGTTTCGGTGTGATAGACAAAACCATCATCAATCAAATGGAAGTGCCGCTGGGTATTTTGCCTGGCGGCTCGGGAACCCAACGACTTCCGCGATTAGTGGGCCGTGGTCGAGCCATGGAAATTGTACTCGGCGCTGACGATCTTGATGCTCAGACCGCCGAGCGTTGGGGTTATTTGAATCGAATCTACGGGGCAGACGAAATCAACGGTAAAGTGGCTGGGCTGGCTGAGCGTATCGCGAGTTTTCCGAAGGAAGCGGTTCGGCTCGCTAAGGCCTCGGTAAATGCATCAGATCTGCCGGTTCAGCAAGGGTTACAGGAAGAGGCGTACTTGTTCGCCCGTCTGCTACGCACGGATTCCGCTCAAGCGAATATGACGCGTTTTATGGAAATTGGCGGTCAAACCCGCGAAGGAGAGCTTCAGGTCGCAGAATTGTCGCGACAGTTGGGTCAACCCGAGTGATCAGACTAGGCGTTATTGCGAATCATCCGCTGGGCGACAGCTAAGTAAATCAACGCAGGGATCATGACGGCCAAGACGCTGGGTACATTGAATACCACGGCCATCGGCGCGAACAGGTCTTGCAGGTATTTGAATCCCAGCCCGATGAATAAGCCGATGGTCAGGCGCTGGCCGATACCGGTGTGTCGCAGCGGTCCAATGACGACAGCTAGTGCCATCAGCGCCATGCTCAGATAAGTGAGGGGTGTCAGCACTTTCTGCCACAATGTCAGTTCAAAGGGGATACTGGCGATAGGATGTTGCTCTGTTCGAGACAGATATTGCCATATTTGCACCACGGTCATTTTGCGAGGATCCGAAAATGCCTGGGTCGCGAGTTGGTCCGGATTAACCGAATTAGCCCAAACCCAGGTGGTCTCTTCAAAGGATTCAATTGCTCTGTCACTGAGGGCAGTTGTCGCGACATTCTGCAGCAGCCATTGCTTTTTGTTGGCATCGAAATTGCCTGAATCGGCCTGTCTGCTTGCCACCAATTGATTCAGCGCGTTGACCTGATACACATGGACGTTTACCAGTCGGCCTTGCTGATCAATGCCGCCGATGTGCGCGAACTCGCTGCCATTGTCCAAGCTGCGGCGCAGCCAAATACCATCCTTGGGCGTGATGAAGGAGACGGCGGAGGCGCCGATGGGTTGGCCAAGAAGCGCCTGTTGCTTGCTTTGTACGCCGGCACGTTCTCCTGCCGGGGACAAAAATTCGCTAAGTGCGAGATTCAAGGCCAGGCAAATGCCCAAGGTCGGCAGCAACGCGACGATGATGCGTCGGGGCGAGACGCCGGCCGCGCGAATGGCCGTGAGTTCTCCGCCTTCTGCGAGATTGCCCAAGGCGAGTAGCAGGCCAATAAAGACGCCATACGACAGAAGCTCTTCAATGCGGCGGGGCATCGTGAGCAATAGGTATTGCAGTGCTTGGGAGAAACCGTAGTTCGCATTACCCTCGTCGAGTTCTTCGATCAAGGCAAACAGCAGCGTCAAGGCGGCGAGGACACCAACAACCGTTGCGATGGCGATCACACACTGACGTGTCAGATATCGATCCAGAAGCGTCACTGCGCCTCACCACTGGAGTCATTGGATTCTGTGAGCGCTCGCATTGCTTCATCGTTGTTGAAGTAAATGCTGCCGCTGATGTTGTCTGCAAATCCGGTAGCCAGTAGCTCCCGGATCAAGGGGCCTTTGATTTCGCTGAGGTTGAAGCGAATATCGACCTCGGCCAAGGTCTGGCTCATTCGCTGCAGCATGGCAAGACCCGTGCTGTCGATTCGGTTTACAGAACCGCAGGCTAAAAGCACGTCGGTAATACCGCGACGTCGCAGAGCGCGGCCGATGATTCGCTCTTCGATTTGGGATGCGTTAGCAAAAAAAATATTTTCGTCCACGCGCAGCGCCAGTACCGCAGGGTGCAAGGTGACCGGATAGCGTTTGGCGGAACGAAACTGCTCACTGTCGCCGAGCCTGCCGATTTGAGTGATAACGGGATTGCTGGACGCCCGCAGAAAAAATGCGATGGACAACACGACGCCAAAGAGCAGGCCGACCTCAACCCCAAGCGCTAAAACGCCCAGTGCGGTGCCCCATTCGGACCAGCAATCTTGTCGATGCACCCCCCAGTTGGTTCGCGAGTTTTTGATGTCGACCAAATTCAACACCGAAACCATAACGATGGCTGCCAACGCGGCATTTGGGAGATTGATGAAGGCCTCGGTGAAAAATAAAAGAGTGACGATGATGATCAGGGCGCAGACAAAAGAGCTGATGGGTGTTCGGGCTCCTGCCGCGTAGTTCACTCCAGATCGAGAAAAGGAACCGGCTACTGGATAGGCACCGCTGAGTGCTGCCCCCACGTTCGCGGCACCCAAGGCGATCAGCTCTTGGTTGGGTCTGACTTGATAACGCTCTTTCGCTGCGAGAGTCGCTCCGATGGAGTAGCTCTCGATGTAAGTAATCACCGAAATCACAGCTGCCGAAGGCAACAAGGCCAGCCACAAGGCCAAATCGATCTCAGGCCATGCCAATGTGGGTAGACCGCCCGGCACTACGCCAACGGTATTGGTGTGATCTGCGAGACCGAATGTTGATACTAGGGCAATTCCCCCCAGCGCCGCCCAAAGCGGGCCCGTCTTGGTTAGCGGATGGTCCTTTCCCTGGCTTACCCCAGTGAGTTGAATGAGCTGCCCAATCAGTGGCTTGGACAACAGCAAGAACACCAATGCAGCCAAGCCAATGTAGAGAGTTAGGGTGTTGGTTTGATGCAATCGGTTCGCTAAGTCCAGTAGCTGAACGAGCGGGCTGCTGCTCTGATCAATGTTGATGCCGGTGATCGCTGGAAGCTGGGAAATGATAATCAGCAAGGCGGCTGCGTTGACGAACCCGGTGATCACCGGGTGGCTCAGCAAATTTACTAAGCCGCCCATGTTGAAGATGCGAAGGGCAAATAAAATCAGTCCGACTTGCAGGCACAAAACGCTCGAGATCGTCAGATAGGCACCGTCGTAGTGTGGTGCATGCTCGGCAATAGCCGAGGCAACCAGCAGAGCAGCAACGGCGACCGGACCGACCACCATGTGTTTGGAGCTGCCGAAGAACGCATAGATCAGCATGGGTAACAGGCACGCGTAGAGGCCTGCCTGTGGCGGTAGGCCTGCAAGATAGGCGTAAGCAACGGCTTGAGGCACGGTTACCATGCCAACCACAGCGCCGGCGGCTAAGTCCTGACCAAGGTCCTTTCTTTGATAGCCCTTGACCGCAGGTACGATGGGAACCCACTGCTGCCAGTGTCGTCCTGCCAGGGCCAAGCGCGTTACGAGGCGCACAGGGCCTCCACCGTGGCGGCGCGCCCGGAGGCAGCCCCTGCAATGCAGTCCATTGACAAATGGATGCGTTGAACTGGTGACGAGAGCAGATAAGACATGACCGCAGTTTATCAGTCCCCACCTGGGAAACGCGGCTTTTTTGTCTTAGCCCAGCCGGCCCCGTGATCGTGGTCGAGAGTGATAGACTCTCAGCTTTGGGCTCAGGAGAAAATTGATGGAAGTAAAAGCTGCAGTGGCTCATGCCGCAGGGAAATCGTTAACGATCGAAACTGTTCGTCTGGAAGGCCCGAGAGACGGCGAAGTGCTGGTGGAAATTATGGCCACGGGCATCTGCCATACCGATGCGTTTACGTTATCTGGCGGCGACCCAGAAGGTATTTTTCCCGCGATTTTAGGTCATGAAGGCGCGGGTATCGTTCGCGAGGTTGGTGCCGGCGTCAGCTCCTTGGCCGTCGGTGATCATGTGATTCCCCTATACACACCGGAATGTCGCCAGTGCAAATTCTGCTTATCGGGCAAAACTAATTTGTGCGGCGCCATTCGTGAAACCCAAGGCCAAGGTCTGATGCCCGACGGCAGTTCGCGCTTCTCCATTGGTGGCGACGCGATTTACCACTACATGGGCACATCGACCTTTGCCAATTTCACCGTGGTGCCGGAGATCGCGCTGGCAAAGATTCGTTCAGACGCCCCTTTCGACAAGGTCTGTTACATCGGCTGCGGTGTCACCACCGGAATCGGTGCGGTGATGAACACAGCAAAGGTAGAAGCCGGTGCCACAGTGGCCGTATTCGGTTTGGGGGGCATTGGATTAAATGTTATTCAAGGTGCCCGCCTGGCCGGCGCCGAGCGGATTATCGGTATCGACTTGAATGGTGGGCGTCAGGCGTTGGCTGAGCGGTTCGGTATGACGGATTTCATCAACCCCAATGACGTACACGACACCGTGCAGGCCATTGTGGACCTTACCGATGGCGGTGTGGATTATTCTTTCGAATGTATCGGCAATACCGACGTCATGCGCCAAGCCTTGGAATGCTGCCACAAGGGTTGGGGCGAAAGCATCATTATTGGCGTGGCTGGCGCAGGGCAAGAGATTTCTACGCGTCCGTTTCAATTGGTAACCGGACGGGTTTGGAAGGGTACGGCTTTTGGTGGTGCCAAAGGGCGGACAGATGTGCCGCAAATTGTGGATTGGTACATGGAAGGCAAAATCAATATTGACGATCTGATCACCCATCAATTAGCTCTGGAAGACATCAATCAAGGCTTCGATCTTATGCATGCGGGCGAGAGCATTCGTTCGGTAGTCGTTTACTGATGACGGACAAACAAACTCAGGATGCGTGGCTGAGCCAGTTGCGAGAGCCGGTCATTGACCCGGATCAACGTATTTGTGACCCCCACCACCACCTGTGGGATCACCAAGGAAACCCGTATTTGTTACCCGAATTGCTGGCTGACATCGGTGATGGTCACAATGTTGTTTCTACGGTCTTTATGGAGTGCGGTTCCATGTACCGTGCCGAAGGGCCTGCGTCCATGGCCCCATTGGGTGAAACGGAATTTGTGAACGGTATTGCCGCCATGTCTGCCTCCGGTTTTTACGGGCCGATTAGGGCTTGTGCTGGGATCGTCGGTTTTGCGGATCTCACGTTGGGAGCCGAGGTGGGCCCGATACTTGATGCGCATCAAGCCCTGTCTCCGCGTTTTCGCGGCATACGACATGCCACGGGTTGGGATGCCAGTGCAGAAGTGCGCAATTCTCATACGAAACCCTCAGAGCACCTGCTGCAAAACGCGACCTTCAGACAAGGTATTGCAGAGCTTGAAGCGCGTGGGCTCAGCTTTGACGCTTGGCTCTATCATCCTCAGCTTCCAGAACTGACGGAGCTTGCCCAAGATTTCCCATCTCTGACAATTATTGCTGATCATTTCTGTGGCCCCTTAGGCATTGGCCCTTACGCAGACAGCCGACAATCGGTATACGCTCAGTGGCAGACTGACTTCAAAGCCTTGGCCCAGTGCGCCAATGTGCATGCAAAACTGGGGGGTATCGCCATGCCCATTAACGGCTTTGGTTGGCATCGGCGAGGGACGCCGGCAACCTCGGATGAATTGGTGGTGGCAACCGCCCCCTATCATCTTTGGGCAATCGAACAGCTTGGACCTGAGCGCTGCATGTTTGAGAGTAACTTTCCTGTTGATCGGCAAAGTTGCTCGTATCATGTGCTGTGGAATGCCTTTAAAAAAATGGTCGCCGGGTACTCGGCCGAAGAGCGGGACGCGCTCTTTTACGGCACAGCGACGGCGGTTTATCGTCTGAGCCACTCAAACGATCAATCAGGACAATAGTAATGACAATCGAAGTAATAGGTGCCGGATTTGGGCGCACTGGAACGCTGTCCCTGAAGTTTGCGCTGGAGGCGCTGGGTTTGGACAAGTGTTACCACATGATGGAGGTTATGCGGAACGACAGCCACGCCGCTGAATGGCGCAGGGCAGCGCGCGGCGAAGCAGTGGACTGGGATACGTTGTATGCAGGCTATCGGGCGACGGTCGACTGGCCCAGTGCGAGTTTCTGGCGTGAACTGAGGGCTGTGTATCCCGAGGCCAAGGTGATTTTGACGCTGCGAGATTCGCAGCAGTGGTACACTAGTGTAATGAACACCATATGGAAGTTGTCATCAAATGCCCTTTCTGAGAGCCAGGCGCGCAAAGATGATCAAGCAATCGAGCGTTCAATGATGGGCGATGAGGTCATCTGGCAGGGTGTCTTTGGCGGACGCATGGACAACAAGGATCATGTGATCGATTGCTACGAGCGTCATAACCAAGAAGTGATCGATACGGTGCCATCGGACAAATTGCTGGTTTATCGCCCCGGTGATGGATGGGAGCCGCTTTGCCTGTTTTTGCAAAAAACGGTGCCGGACGCCGATTTCCCCAACGTGAATTCCACGCAGGAATTTTCTTCCATCTGGCGCAAGAAAAACTAGCTCCCAGTTTCCTCGTCAGCCAACCCGGCCTAGGTCGCGAGGCCGTCCGGGCTCGCTTCTGGCATCAAACCCAACGTGCTCAGTAAAATCAGGCACAGGCTAGCTAGGGCAAGGTAGGCGAGAAAACCTACGAAAATGCTGCGGGCTGCTGTGTGGTAATCACCTTTCATTTCCTCTTTAAACGTTTTCAACATGCCGCCTTGCAGCAGATGCGTGATCAATAGCAGGAACATAACTTGTCCTATGTTGGACAGAATTGCCTGAGTCATATTGATCGGTAAGGCATCGCCGGGACCGACGGCAGGGCTCAAGCTACCAGGGCCCACTGTGGCCATAACGATCATAAAATAGGTGCAAAATATGGTGATGCCTGCGCCAATAACGAACGCAGCTGGTCGTTTCATGCCCAGCGCGTGGTAGTTAGCCGCGAGCAGGAAGAATCCCGCGAGCATCGAGCCGAAAAACGTGGCAAACCCAATGCCGTTCAGCGAATACAAACGAGGCAAATCCTCAGGCTTGGGTGAGCCGTGGTGTTCAGGCTGATCGGGTTCGTTCATAAGTGTTCTCTTGTGCCGGAAAGGGAATATTCGACGTCGCGCCCTCTAATGGCAAGAGCGACGCCATGTTATAGGAAGGAATAGTGATCGGGCGTAAATCGGCTGCCGTAGTCCGAGATCTCAAAAGCTTCCGCGAATTCGAGCGAGGCCCCGGCCGGATTGATAGCCCGATAGGTCGCAGCCACCTTCGTGGGCTTACGCTGATAAAACTGTTTGAGCCAGGCAGTGTCGTATGAATCATTGGTCTCTGGCATTAGCGAAGGCAGCCAATCGAACACCTGACTGGCATGACATGCCAGCAGATTGATGACGTTGTCTTGAACGCTGGCCGTATCGATTACCCAGTCAAAGCGAAAGGGTCTTGGATCCCGAAACCGATCGTAGCTGAGCAAGATACTCGGCATCTGAGACAGCGCCGGATGTTCTGGTGCGATAGCCGGAACCTGCAGCAGATAAGCGCTGTCCTGAACAAGCTGTCCCGTTGCTCGATGATCTGGGTGATAGTCTGCTGTGCGATGGGTCACGATTAGATGCGGCGCAAAATCTCGTATTGCGCCGATCAGTTTTTCCCTCAACTCTATCGATGGTGTTAGCCGGCCATCGTCTACCGGCCAAATTTCCAGATCCGCGCCCACTAGGGCGGCGGCTTGTCGAGCTTCGTCGAGTCGCTGATCGGCCAACTCGCTTCGGCTTAGCGTGTGGTGCCCGGCGTTTCCGTTTGTCAGGCAGAGGATTTTGATCCGGTGCCCTGCCTGATGCCACAGGGTCATCAGGCCGCCGGCACTAAATTCCGCGTCGTCAGGATGTGCCATCACCAGCAACAGTCTTTTGTGTGTCATGTGCAGGCGGTTCCGGTTAGCGAATTGCGCTTAAGTTCGGGCCTCGCAGACCATGCTCAGTTGCGGCCTCAAAGGCATGAGCGATCCGTAACAGCTCAAGATCCCCCCGGGGTTTACCCACAATTTGTACGCCAATGGGCAGGCCATTTTGGGTAAAGCCGCCGGGTACCGATATGGCCGGCAGTCCAGTGACCGAGATCATGCAGCATACCGCCATCCAGTCGATGTATGTTGGCATCTTGACCCCGTTAATCTCGCTGACCCAATCGAGAGTGGCATCAAAGGGTGGCACTTGAGCAGAGGGAATGATCAGTGCATCGTACTCGTCGAAAAAACGGGTGATACGACGGTAAATCACCGTTCGCTGCAGTTCTGATTGCATGAGTTCGTCAGCGGTGAGTGCAAGGCCTTTGTCGATATTCCATCGAGCCGTGTCCTTGATCATGTCCCGCCAATCTAGGCTGATGGTCTCCAAACGCTTCGCCAACAATCGCAGCCCGGCTGCCCGCTGCACTTGAAAGACATCCATGGCACCGTCCAGATTCGGTGCGGCTTCAATGACGCGAGCGCCCAGATTTTCTATGCTACGGGCGGCATCGCGCACGGTCTGTGCAACCTCAGCGTCGATGGCAAGTGAGCCTAAATCGGTGCTGAAACCGACACGCAGTCCCTTGAGCTCTTGAGCATCCAGCGGCGTTAACGCGTCAAGGAAGGAGGTGCCAGAATCCGGCAAGGTGAGCGGGTCTCCCCCATCGGGCCCGGCAATGACAGAGAACATCAACGCTGTGTCGCGGACGTTTTTGGCCATTGGACCTGTGGTAACCATCCGTCCAAACCAACCAAAGCCTCGGTTAAAGGGCATTCTGCCCATGGAAGGTCTAAAGCCCACCACATTGCAAAAGCTGGCGGGGTTGCGCAAAGAGCCTCCCAAGTCGCTACCGTCGGCGAGTGGCAGCAAATCTGCCGCTAAGGCAACCGCCGCGCCGCCGCTGCTGCCACCAGGAGTCTTGCTCAGGTCGTACGGATTGAGCGTGTTGCCGTAAAGTTCGTTGAACGTATGCGAGCCCAAACCAAATTCTGGCATGTTGGAATGGCCGATGAAGATCGCGCCGGCCGCGCGCATTCGCCGAGCCAGCTCGTCATCAGCGGATTCGATGTTTGCGGCGAAACCGGGAAATCCCCAGGTCGTCGCGAAGCCTTTTATTGCAACAGCATCCTTGGGTGCCATGGGCAGGCCGTGCAGGGGGCCTCGTGCCGCGATGGGTAGGGCATCCGCCTCGACAGCGAGCGCCATGGCTTGATCCTGTGGCAACAAGTCGACCAAGGCGTTGAGGGTCGGGTTCAGGGCGTTGATGCGGTCATAGACATTGGACATGACGGTCTGAGCGGTGATGGTGCCGTCTTGCAGATCGCGACACAGACTTAGCGCATCTTGCCAAACAGGTGCCGGTATCGGATCAGACATTGCCGTTCTCGGTAAGCCAGTGCAGGAGATCCTCAATGACGGTCTCTCGATTGAGTTCATTCAACATCTCATGTCTACCTTCGGGGTACATTTTGAGATCCGCTTGCAACCCGGTCTGGCGGTAGCGCTTTTGCAGCGCTTGCAGACCCTTACCTTGATTGTTCAGAGGGTCATCGGTGCCGGCAAAGAGGTAAATGCGGAGATTTTTATTGATCCCCTGAACGTTGCGGGGCAACGCACTCTGGGCTTGGGAGGCAAACATAGCTTCAAGACCTCCAGCGCTTAGGGTCGCCCCACAAAGCGGATCCGCACGGTAGTCGGCAACGCGTTCTTTATCGCGACTGAGCCAGGCGAATCCGCCGTCTCCATCGCCGTCTCGTTCGAATTTTTTATTGTTGCTGCGGAACAAATTTTTGCTGATCAGCGGGCTGGGCGATGCCGGTGTTAAGCGCCAGCTGTCGAATCGGGCTAGGGACGAAAGCAGCAGGGCGGGTACTCTTGGAAACACACCAGGGGATCCACTGAGAATCATGGCGTGTAAACGATGCCCCAATGTGTAGGCGTATTCTTGAGCCAGCATGGCGCCCATGCTGTGGCCAAATAAGATGGCTGGTCGATCGTATTCTTGGGTTATCCGGTACTCCAAAAAGGCGAGATCTGAGAGTGTTTCCTGCCAACCTTTATGACCCATATCGCCGGGTTCAATTACTGCAGGCAGGCTCCGTCCGTGGCCTCTGAGGTCAGGGGCCAAAACGTTAAATCCCGCGTCGCTAAGCGCGTTGGCTAGCTCACCATAGCGAGCGCTGTGTTCTCCCATTCCATGGGCGATCAATACGTTTGCGCGCGCTTTGGCGGGCTCGGCGCAGAGCCATCGTCGGCAAAATATCCGATGGCCGTCCCTCGACACATAGTGTTCCTCTCCAGGATTTTCCAAAGTACTGTCTCGTCGTATCTGCGTTGCAGAAAATATAGCCTACCTGTGTCTAAAAAAACGCATCGGTTGCGCCACAGTCACATTCGGTCTGAACCGTTGGAACAGACACGGGGGTTCGTCTTGCAATTGCATGAAGGTGCTCTAGTGTGGTGGATTGAGCAGTCGATAACGGAGCAGTATGCAATCTTCCAAGAGAGGCCTCAGCGGTGAACTGGATCGTTTGATATTTTTTGGCAGCGTTTTGGGGATTATTTCGCTGTGTGTGCCGTTGGCACTCTACCCCGAGGAGGGGGGCGCGATACTTGGGCGGGCCTTTGACTTTTTGACCCAGAACTTTGGTGTGTTGTATGTCGCCGGCGCGTCGTTCACCTTCGCGTTTCTACTCTACCTGGCATTTAGCCGCCACGGTGACATTAGGCTGGGAGATAAATCGCCGGAGTTTTCTACGTTGAGTTGGGCTGCCATGCTCTTTTGTGGCGGCATCGGAACCAGTGTTCTTTACTGGGGCGTAGTGGAGTGGGCCTATTACTTTCAGGCACCGCCCTACGGAGTTACTCCGGCAACGCCAGAGGCAATGCTGTGGTCGGTCAGTTATCCGTTGTTTCATTGGGGACTGATGGGTTGGTCACTCTACGTGCTGCCTGGCGTCGCCATTGCCTACAGCTACTACGTTCGCGGTGCCAAATCATTGCGGCTGAGTGATGCCTGCGAGCCGGTCATTGGACGTCATGCAAAGGGGGCTCTAGGTCGAGGCATCGACCTACTCTTCGTGGTGGGTCTGGTCGGTGCGTGCAGTATTGGTATCGGCTTGGCGGTGCCTCTGATCGGAGCCTGTGTTGCGCATCTGCTTCAGGTTGATCGCCAGTCTCTAGGGTTTACCTTGGATGTCGTGGTTATTCTCGTTGTAACCTGCATTTTCGCTGGCAGCGTTTGGATGGGTCTGGAACGCGGTATCAAGCGGCTCAGTGACTTAAACGTGATGCTAGCCCTGGTGCTGCTCGCCTTCATCTTAATCGCCGGGCCCACGTTGTTTATTGTGGAACTTGGTCTTGAGGGCGTCGGTCATATGCTGCAAAACTTTGTCCGTATGAGCACGTATACCGATGCGGCGGGCACCACAAACTTTGTCGAAGCTTGGACTGTTTTCTATTGGGCTTGGTGGTTGGCGCTGGGGCCCTATATGGGCGTCTTTATTACTAAGATTTCTCAAGGCAGAACCTTGCGCGAACTGATCTTGGGCGGTATCGGTTATGGCACTTTAGGCTGTATCGTGTTTTTTGCCATCTTGGGCAACTACGCGTTGTACTTAGAAATGAATCAACTCTTCCCAGTAATCGACACCTTGAATTCCGCCGGTGCGCCAGCGGCCATTGTCGGCGTGCTCGGGACGCTGCCGCTGTCCAGTTTTGCCATACTGATTTTCACCCTCGTGTGTATCATCTTTGCGGCCACCAGTTATGACTCGGCATCGTATACATTGGCTGCATCGGCAACAAAGTCCTTGGCGCCAGAGGATCATCCAGATCGCGGGCACCGTGTTTTTTGGGCATTTTTGCTTGGGTTGTTGCCCATCACATTGGTCTATATGGGCGGGCTCAAACCGCTTCAGTCGGCGGTAACGCTGGCATCGGTGCCGCTCTATGCGGTGACCGTGATTCTTACGATTTCGCTGTGGCGATCCATACACGCGGCGGAACAGGTGTCGTCTGGTGCCGTAGAGGTGTCTGAGGCATCTTGAGAATGGTAGTAGGGGGCATAAATGAATGATTTGGATTGGCACTGGCTGACGTTGTCGCAAGCTTGCCAGCGGTTGAAAAGCGGGCAGAGCAGTGCCCTTGAGTTAACCCGGGATATGTTGGCACGGGCCTCTGCCTTGGCGGATCAAACCCGCTGCTATGTGCACATGCTTGAAGACGATGCCTTGGCGGCGGCCCAAAAATTGGACGACAAACAGGCCGCAGGTGAACCCTTGGGGTTGCTGCATGGGATTCCCATTGGCATCAAAGACCTGTTGTTTACGCGAGGTTTACCGACGGCCTCTGGCACGATTGTGATGCAAGATTTTTGCCCGACGTTTGATGCAACCGTAGTCACACGTTTGCGCGAGGCAGGTGCCGTGCTTATCGGCAAAACACAGCTCACTGAAGGAGCGTTTGGCGCGCACCACCCAGAGGTAGAGCCACCGCTGAACCCTTGGGACAGGGATGCATGGACCGGCGTCTCATCCTCAGGCTCCGGTGTCGCCGTATCCGCCGGTGTCGCCTTTGCCGCCATCGGTTCTGATACTGGCGGCAGTATCCGCTTTCCGTCGGCCAGCTGTGGCTTGGTTGGTCTGAAACCGACCTATGGAAGGGTTAGTCTGCATGGTGCCTTTCCTCTGGCCAACAGTTTGGATCACCTAGGCCCCATGACCCGCAGTGTCGAGGACGCCGCGCGTTTGCTTTGTGTGATGGCCGGTTTTGATGTCCAAGATCCGAATTCGCTGAACGCTCCTGTGCCCAATTATTTGCAGTCTCTGTGTGTTCGCGAGGACGGTGAAAAGCCACTGGCAGGTAGGCGTATAGGCGTGGATTGGTCCTATGTCAGCGATGGAGTAGAAGCGTCAGTTGTCGACGTCACGCGTCGGGCGCTAGACACGCTTGTGGAGCTCGGAGCCGACATCGTTGAAATTGACGTGCCCCAAAGTGCGCGAGTGCTGGCCGAAGCCTGGGGCCTGACCTGCGGCGTCGAATGCGCTCGCGCCCATACGGACAATTTTCCCGCGCGTCAGGATGAGTACGGACCGGTGCTGCGTAGACTGATCGAACTGGGTTTGCGGACGCCGGAACGGGATTATCAGGCGTTGCAACAGCTTAGGGCAGGCTTTTCGGTGCAGCTGGATCAGGTGCTGGCTGGCGTCGACGCGATTATTTCGCCCTGCATGCCCTTGGCGACACCGTCGGCACAGCGGATGGACAATGGCGCTCCGGCTGAAGACGGCCAGGCCGACTTTTTAATTTTCACAGCGCCTTTTGATTACTCGGGTCATCCTACATTGACCTTGCCTGTGGCATCTCAGAGTGGCGAGTTGCCAGGATCTTTTCAGCTAATAGGCAGTAAGTTAGATGAGGAAACTCTGATCTGGCTGGGTTCTGCCTTTGAATTAGCCGCGGAACCCATCATCTATCCAGAGCTTCACGAGTGATTGCAGTGATACCCCCAAAACAAAAAAAGAGCAGGCGGTTTGCGACCCGGGCGCTGGCGCTGCTGCTGTTTGCGACGTCGAGTCAAGCCGTCTCCGATACCATTGAAGGCTGGTGGCAATCCTGGGACTCGCTGCTTTATGTGTCAGTGGAAAACGGCGAGGCTCGAATCTTTGCAGCCGGTATTTTGAACCCTGCCTTGGTTAAGGGCGAGCGGGTGAGTTGGAGTCTAGAACAGCCGCTCCTCGATATCGATAATCCTGATCCTGAGCTGCGTGGTCGTCCGCTGTTAGGTATGGAGTTGACTGAAAATTACCGCAAAAAGGGAAAGCAATGGCGAGGCCAGTTGTATGATCCTCGCTCCGGTGCTTGGTACAAATCTCAGCTTTCCGTAACGGACTCGACACTCAATATTCGCGGCTATATCGGCATGCCTATGTTGGGCCAAACCCGTACCTTTGAGCGGTTTGAACCGTGCAAGGTATACGAAGACGCCGTCATGGAGGTGTGGTCGAAGGTTCAACCGCCGCTTTGTGAACAGTCTTGATTGCCCTTGCATGAGCCGGGCTTTGGGCTGTCATTGCAGGCTGATTCTCTCGCCGGCACCTTACGTCAATGGATGAGGGCATAGCCCAATCCGCGAACAGACCGTATCCGATTGCCCTTGGTTGGGTGTGGGCCCAATTTCTTACGAAGATTGCTGACATGGACGTCCAGACTGCGATCCAGAGGGGACTCGTTGCGAAGCAAACCTTCGCGATAAAGGGTTTGTCTCGGTAAAGGATTCTTCTTTGTTGTCATAAGCAGCCGCAGCAGTCTGCATTCCGCGGGTGTGAGTTCTATTCTGGAGTCACCGATACAGGCCTGAAACCGGCCTGGCAGCAGTCGAAGGTCGTCTAATGCGTGGACTGGATGTTGATCTGTTTCGTCAGAACATCGCCGCTTGCTTGCGTTCAGACGAGCAACCAGAGCGTCTGGCTGAAAGGGCAGGGTGAGGTAGTCGTCTGCTCCGAGCTCAAGGCCTTTGATGCAATGACTCTCAAGCTTTTCACTAGACATCAAAATGACAGGAATACGGGTCGTCGATCTCAGACGGCTCAGACAACTGAAGTTGTTGCGTTTTACGAGCATGACGTTAAGCAATAGCGCGTCGAAAGTTAGGTTCTCAATCAGGGTTTCTGCGGTGACTACGTCATGAACGGTTAATGTCTCGATTCGCTGCCGCTCAAGAATTTGGGCAACTTCGAAAGCGAAAACGCGATCTTCTTCAATCAGCAAGACGTTCATGTTTCAGGCATCGACCCGTGACTTGGCGTGGCCCGAATATATTTGGGTTGATGACCAAAGTGTATGAATGTTCGTGAGAACAGCCACAAAGTGTGGACTTGATCTCAACAATTTCGCGACCGGTGTCTTATCGTTAGTCAAGCCTTGGTCTTAACACAGCTTTACAAATCTTGGTGTTTCTTAGCCTTAGCTAGGAAGGTCGGTGTGCTCTAATTCCTGAGTTTTCACCGTTGCACAAGGAGCTTTTTGTTATGTCTGAGCTAAGCACGCTGTTATGGCACCAATATGTGAGCAGAGTATTTATCAGCGTCACCATGTTATTCACAGTGGCTGGCTGTGGCAGCAGCGATAATAGCGGTGATCCTGATAGCGGTTATCTGCAGATTATTAATGGGCTGAACGATTCGCCCGACCTTAAATTCGAACTTCGTGACGATGAGGATGATTTGGTTGTTAGTTCGGAGTCCTTTGGCTTTCAGCGTGCATCGGCACTACTGTTGTTGAACGAAGGCGTCTATCAATTGGAGATTAACGTTGACGATCCAACCAGTGGATTCGAGGACCTTTTGCTGGAACGTGAGATCGATGTCCACTCTGACGTGATACAGACGTTCGTTGTAGAAGGCACTTTGGCAAGCAATTCCCTTCGTTTGATTGAAAAGGACTTTGGCGACATAAGCGAGGCGCGGGAGGATGACGAAGACGACCGCTTGGAATTGCAAGTGATCAACCTGTCAGCCGACACCGTTTCGGTTTATGTTGCGGACGAAGTTGATCGACCGGATCAAGAAAATCTTGTTGGTACCGTTACGTCCGGTAGTCATTCCGACCCTGTTGACGTTGTTTTTGATGAAGACGCGGAGTACCGGGTTCGGCTGACCGCCGACGGGAGCGACGAGCTGTCGTTCGAATCGAATGAAATCAACTTTTCGCCCAATACCCGCACCACCATTGTCATTAATGACAGTGTGGGTCCCGATCCGGATAGTCCGAGCGTCTGGCTGGTGCGTGACAACGGAGCCGCCTCTCAACAGAATCGCTTGGCTAAGAGCGCTTTTCGCGTCGTGAATTTAGTGCAGGATGTCGGCGACGCTGCGATCACCGTGACCAATGATATCGGTGACGTAGACCTGTTTTCTGCCGACATGTCGCCCACAGAGGTTGGTTCCTTCACCGCAGCGAATGCGGGTTTCGTGCGAATCGAAGTGCGAGCTCCAAGTGATTCCGAGGTGTTGCAAACCGCCAGTGTATCGCTGGATCCGGATACTGCTTACTCGTTACTCGTCACTGGGTCCGGGGGGCAGGCTGACGGAGGCCTCCGAATTCGGGCCAATGAGATGAACGTCCGCTCGGTGGCCAATTCGATCAACGTGCATTTCATTAACGCGCTGTCGAGAACGGACGAAGACGGCGTCAATGAGGTCGATTTTTATGCGTTGGGTGACGATGACTCGTTGTCCGGCTCGAGTGCGGTCTTAAATGGCGTAGGCTATTTGGAAGGCGGCTCGGTTGTCCTTGGTGCCAAAAGTTACCGGTTTCTCACTTCCACCCGAAATACCCACTCAATTTTGGCTGGGCCGGAACCACTTTCTGGTCCGCAAGGTCATGCGAAATATATTGTTACCGTAAGCGAAGCAATCGGTGGCGGAACTCCGAATGTACTGACGGTTGTGCAGCAAGATGAATGATGTCCGAGCCTTGGTTTTGGCATTGCTGCTCGTTTTTTGTCCCTATGTCCTTGTGCATGCGGAAATTTCCGAGCCCATCGAAAAGAAACGTTTCACCGTGGGTGGGGCGGTTGGTTATGACGATGTAGATACCGACAATTCGGCTGATCCTCACGCAAACGGCTATACCTACGCATTACTGGTTGGCTACGACTGGTCGAGGTACGTTGGTTTTGATGCCGAGGTGACACGCATGAATCGCGGATCTGATGTGGATGTGTTCGGCAGACGACTGTCCTTTGGCGCTGATGCCGTTGGTATCTCGGGTCGTATCCAATGGCCCTTGGACGACAGTTTTACGGCTTACCTCAGACTGGGCGCAGCCGCTCTTGAACTTGACGACGCGGAGTTACCGGAGGGCATGCTGGATGAATCTTGGGTGCGTCCTATGTACGGTGGCGGTGTGCGAGGAAAATACTGGTTTGCAGAGTTTGTCTCCTACGGAAAGCTCGACGACCTATACCTCGATCAGGTTCGAGCAGGGCTTATGATGCGGTTTTAGCAAGCGCCCAGCCTGTCAGCGGGTTGTTTTGTGAGTCAGTGTTCGGATCCACGTGGAAAATAAAGACCAATCCCAAGACCCTTGGCTTGGTATGGTGTTTCAGGGGTTTGATTGAGAGGCTTGAACCCACTTTGTCCACCTGCATGACACCCGCCTCGGTCTCGATCCACCCCTTTATGCGCTGCACGGAAGAATCCAATGCCGTTAAAGACGCCTCGATGCTGTCCCGGGAAATAGGGCTGTCTTGATACCACGTCTGTGCAGAAAAGATCGGTAGCAGAGGTGCGCTGCTTTCGTATGCTCCTTGAGCGCCATTGCGCTGCCAGCCCAATATCGTTTCAAACAGTTTGGTATCTCTGTTTGTCAGCTGGGGCGTCAGGCTGTCCAACTGAAAGCACGAATTGAGTTCGATTTTGCTTACAACAAGCAGGTCGGCTTGGGCGGTTTGGGACTTCACTAATGGACCAACGTATTTGTCTTGGCTGCGTTGATGATAGTTTGCCGCATCGACCACCGCGACGATTGCTTTGGGCGAAAACCCTGGATAATGGCAGTGCTGCCAGACTCTGGCAGGTTCGGCCACCCCGCTGGTTTCTAAGATCACCTGAGCGATCGGCAGGGTGTTGAGTTGATCCAGTGCCTGACTGAGATCGTCACTGATGCTGCAGCAAATGCAGCCGTTGCTCAAACCGATGATGGTGCCATTGTGGGAGTCACTGCGGATCAGTGATTCGTCAACGTTGATGTCGCCAAAATCGTTTACCAGTACCGCCGTGCCTGCGGGCACCTCAGGCTGGCTGAGCAGCCGATTAATCAATGTCGTCTTTCCTGCTCCGAGATATCCCCCGATCAAGGTAATTGGCTTGATACGAGAACTGGCCGATCCTGTGCTCATTCGATGGGGAACACTCGACCTTCAAAAACCGTTGCTGCGATCTCGATGTCTCGCAGGGTCGAAGGGTCGCAGGTTAGTGGATCTTGATTCAGCACGGTGAAGTCGGCTCGTTTGCCTGCTCGCAAGCTGCCCGTGATATCCGCCAATCCAATGGTATGGGCGGCATTAATGGTAATGGCCTCCAGTGCCTGCTGCTGAGTCAATCGTTCTGTTGAACCCATCACATCGCCCGCGTGATTTTGCCGGGTAACGGCAACCCACATGCTGTTCAACGGTTCGGCTGGGGCCATGGTGAAATCGGAATGTATCGTGGTGTTGATGCCCGCAGCAAAGCAGCTACCAATGCGTGCCATTTGGCTTGCGCGTTCGTAACCGATACCGGATTTGGCATAGCTATCCGACAGTTCGTGCAGGTAGTACACATTTGCCGACACCTGAGCCCCGAGGGCCTTGATACGGCGAATCTGTTCCGGCGTGCTGAAACCGAAATGCTCAAAGGTAAAGCCATGGTTGAAGCGGGGCTTTTCGTCCTGCATTTTTTGCAGAATATCCAGTGTCAGCTCCAGGCCCAGATCGCCAGTTACGTGTACATGGATCTGATAGCCTGCCTGCCAGTAGGCGCGAATATGCCGCTCCAATTCTTCCGGAGCGGCCAGCCATTCGCCGTGATGGCCGTCGATATATCCTGGCTCCTGCATTTGGGCCAGCTGGCTGAAAAAAGCTCCGTCGCTGAATAGCTTGATGTGTCGAGCAAAACTCAGGCGATGGCTATTGTGTGACAGCAGGGCCTCGGCCATGGCTGGGCCTTCTTCTGGCTTGCGGCCACCCTGAGTGAGTCGGGTGCCGTGTACGACGAGACGAGTCCGGAATGGTACGTCGTCGCCTTCCAGTTGCTCGGCCAGGGCCTGGGCTTCGGTATCGAAATTGAACAGGCCTGTGGCGAGGTCGCCGATACTGGTATGCCCACCGTGGTGAACCACCTGCTTTAAGCGCTGTAGGCCCGTGGCATACCTTTCAGGAGCGAGGATCCAAGGGTTCAGCCGGTTAATGGCAAAGCCAAGGCCTACCTCAAAAAAGTGGCCTTGTTCGATATCGATCTGCATGCCCGGCCTGATTTGAGCCGGGTCGATACCTGCCATACTCATGGCGGCATCGTTCATGTACAGCTCATGAAAAGAGCGATGCCACACGATGATCGGTCGCTTCTCACTCACCTGATGGAGGCGTGTCTTACCCATGCGCCCGTGCCAGAGCTGGTGATAACCCCAAATAAACAGAGGTTCGCCTGGCGCCTTTGCTTGATTCAGAGCTTGCATACGATCGTCGAATGCCTCTGCCGTGGTCACCGGTTCGATATCGCCCCAAGGGAGTTTCCAGCGCATGGCTGTGATGAACTCCATGGGCAGCAATACCGCTGCCATGCTTGGATGCAGATGTGGGTCGATAAAACCCGGGCAGATGATTTTGTCGGCGAACTGCTCGTCTACGGTGTATTCCTGATCTTCAAGCCAAGGCTGCATATGCTCTGGCTCGCCGACTTCCAAGATCATGTCATCACGAACCAAAACCGCAGAGGCTCTGGGCATGGACGGATTCATGGTAATGATCGATTGGGCTTTAAACAAAGTGAGCACGAGGCCTTCCTTAGCGGCGCGCGGCAAGCAAGTGATCGGCACCTTTTTCTGCCAGCATGATGGTCGCGGCATTGGTATTACCGCTGACCACATACGGCATCACCGAGGCGTCAATCACAGACAGCCCCTCGACACCCATGACGTGAAGGGTCTCGTCCACGACCTTGCCAATGCTGCAGGTGCTGGTGGGGTGGTAGACCGTGCTGGCCTCTCGACGAATGTAAGCCATGAGCGCCTCATCATCGTTAAGGTCTGTCTCCACGTCCGGTGATAGACGACCGCCGAGGTAAGGCTGAAGTTCTGATTGATCGAATATATTGAGCAAAATTCGCATGCCTCGAAGCAGAGTGTCTCGGTCCAGTTGCGAACTGAGATAGTTGGCTGCAATGACCGGTGCGTCGGTAATATCTGCGCTCTTGGCGTGAATCGAACCGCGGGACTCTGGCCGTGATTGGTTCACCACTGCAGTTACCGCAGGCTGTTTGAGTGCTCGGATTTTGCCGGCGTTGTTGTATAACGTGCCTCCGGAGGCGAAGTGAATCTGCACGTCCGGTGCCTCCAGTCCATCCCGGGTATAGCAAAACGCGCCAACCGGCGCGGAACCCGTCGTGAGCGGACCCCCACGCAAAAAGAACCAGCGCAAGGCCGCTGGAATCAAACGCAGTCCTTGCACTTCTCGGTTGATCGAGTGTTCCGGTTGCGTGGCGTAAACCACCTTGCAGAGTATGTGGTCTTGCAGGTGCTCGCCCACATCTGGCGCGTGATGAACCACGTCGATGCCTAGGTTACGCAAGCGCTCGCCGTCTCCGACGCCAGATACCTCCAACAGCTGAGGCGAAGCAACGGCACCGCCCGAGAGAATCACATGGGCGCCTTGGATGATCTGTTTCTGACCGCTTCGGTTGATTTCGACGCCAGTGGCTTGTTTACCGTCGAACAACACACGCTGTGTAATCGCGTAGGTAATGATGGTGAGATTGGCGCGTGAACGCGCGGGCGTCAGATACGCGCTGGCCGTGCTCCAGCGTCGACCGTTGTTTTGAGTGAATTGGTAGTAACCGCACCCTGCCTGATCAACACCGTTGAAATCTGGGTTGCTTGGGATACCGGCCTGATTCATCGCATTAAGAAATACGTCATCCATGGGGCGTTTGTCTCGCACCTCCTGCACATGCAGGGGGCCATCGGATCCGTGCATTTCATCGTCATGGATTTGCTGGCGTTCCGCTTTCTTGTAGTAGGGCAGCACCTCTTCCCAAGACCAGCCCTTCGCACCGGCTTGTTCCCAAGCCGCAAAGTCCACCGGTACGCCGCGGACATAAATCATGCCGTTGATGGCGCTGGAGCCACCTAAGGATTTGCCGCGAGGCCAATACACTTGCCGACCATCCAATTCGGGTTCGGGCTCGGTTTCAAAACTCCAGTCGTATTTTGGGTTTTTGAAGGTTGCAGCCCAGCCCGCAGGCACGTGCAGCAAGGGTGATCGATTGCTGCCGCCGGCTTCCAGCAAACAAACGCGAGTATCTGGGTCTGCGCTTAACCGGTTGGCTAACACGCAGCCGGCTGAGCCAGCGCCCACAATGATGTAATCGTAATAGCTCATAATTCCTCCCCAAAAACCTAGGATGCCACAACTGCCGGTGAAGCTCTGCCATTCCAGAGTGTCTTTTGCATCTGCGGCAAACTCGCTATGGTGCAGCTGGCTCGCGAGAATACGCGCGGTTGTTCAATCACCTAGGAATCGTATGGACCCAATCAGTCAGGGCGTCGTTGGAGCCGCATTTGCCCAAACAGCAGCGAAGCGGGCGACGCTCGCTACCGTGGCTTGGTACGGTGCCTTGGGTGGCATGGCACCAGACCTGGACGTGCTGTTCCAGTCGCCGACGGATCCCATTTTGTTTTTGGAATTCCATCGGCAATTTACCCACTCCTTGGTGTTTATACCGGTAGGCGCATTGGTGGTCTTCCTGATTCTGCGATCCATTGCCAGTCGTTTTCGCTTTCTCCAAGGGCTCAGTGCAGGTCAAGCCTATTTGGCTTGCCTGATGGGTTACGCCACTCACGGGTTGTTGGACGCTTGTACGTCCTATGGCACTCAACTGCTGTGGCCTTTTTCCAATACGCGGGTCGCCTGGGACACCATGTCCATCGTCGACCCTCTGTTTACTGTGCCCTTGGTGGTACTCGTTGTTGCAGCAAGTCGCAGCAAACGCCTTTGGCTTTCGTGGATAGCCTGTGGCTGGATGCTCAGTTTCTTTGCCTTTGGCTGGCTGCAGCAGGAGCGTGCTGTGCATGCAGCCCATCAGGTAGCTCAGATTCGGGGGCACACGCCTCTTCGATTGTCGGTAAAGCCATCCTTCGCAAATTTGCTGGTGTGGAAGGCAATCTACGAACTTGAGGGTTTCTACTACGTTGACGCGGTTCGCGTCGGTACTCGGTCACGTTGGTATCCGGGCGCACGAGTGCGCAAACTCGATTTGTCCCGCGACTTTCCTGGGTTAGGACCGGCCACCCAGCAGGCCCAAGACATTGAGCGTTTTCGATGGTTTTCAGACGATTATTTGTCGGTCATGGAAGAGTCCCCACGTGTCGTCGACATGCGCTACAGCTTGGTGCCCAACGAAGTTGATCCCATGTGGGGAATCGATATTGATACGACCCAGCCAGACGCTCATGTCGCTTGGTGGGCCAGTCGAGAGCTCACCGATATCAAGCAGCGAGTGTTTTTGGGGATGGTATTGGGTTTGGGTGGAATACCCTTGGTCGAACAGGAGGATACACCGTGAAGTTACTCACACAGATGGCGGAACGGGTGGGGCAGTTGCTGCGCCAGCGAGGCGATACCGTGGTGGTGGCTGAAACATCTACAGGTGGTTTGTTATCTTCGGCCCTGCTCGCGGTGCCCGGAGCTTCTGCTTATTACAAAGGCGGTAGTGTGCTCTATACCTACGAGTCGAGGAAGACATTGCTCGGCATGACGCGGGCAGATGTGGAAGGATTGGCCCCCATGAGTGAAGCCATGGTGATGGCGTTTGCGAACAAAGCGCGAGCACAGTTCGGCGCCACTTGGGCTATAGCCGAACTGGGCATTGCTGGACCAACCGGCGTGGTTTACGGCGACGCGGGCTCCAGCGTTATTGGTATCGCCGGGCCGAACCCGGTTTCTGCGTTGCTTGAAACCGGGTCTACCGACCGTGAAGCCAACATGTGGCTATTCACCGAACACGGGCTCGGTCTTTTACATCGAGCCCTGACGGAGGCTGAGGATTCCTAAAATTCTAAAATGGCTCGACCGGCAATCTTGCCGTTGGCCAATGCATCGGTGGCTTCGTTGATTTGATCAATGCTGAATCGCTCGGTGACCATCTTTTCCAGCCCAAGATCACCGTTGTCCTCCCATTCTAAAAAACGCGGGAAGTCTCGGTCTGGTGCGCAAGAGCCGCCTATGCTCCCAATAAACTGCTTTTCGTTAACCAAAAGATCCACTGCATTGATTTCAGCCGTTGTGGTTGGCACGCCAACCAATACCGCTTTGCCGCCGTCTTGGGCACCAAAGTGGCCACTGCGGCAGGCCGGTAGAATTTGCTCCATGGTTTGCTTAATGCCGATGCAGTCAAAGGCATAGTCTGCGCCCGACACGGGAACTCGGGCAAAGGTAAAGCGGTCATCGCGTGTGGTCAGAGCGTGAATGGCAGCGACAGGGTCCTCACGGCTGGCGTTCACCACATGGGTCGCGCCAAACCCTTTGGCGAAGGCCAGCTTCTCATCGTCCAGATCCACGGCAATGATTGGATTGGCACCCGCCATACGAGCGCCGACAACCGCAGATAGTCCAACACCTCCGACCCCAAAAACCGCCACACTTTCGTTGGCCTGCACCTTGGCGGTGTTGATCACAGCGCCGGCACCGGTCATGACGGCGCAGCCGATAATGGCCGTGACATCAGTTTTGATGTTGGGATCAACTTTCACCACATACTGTTGATCGGCGATGGTGTGATCTGCCCAGGTAAAGACGTTTTGGGATCTGGCCACGCCGTCCATGACGTCCAACGTGGCGGCCACCGGTGGTACGGATTCCGCCGCCGCTTGGCGTGGCACCCAGGTGACCATGACGGTGTCTCCCGGTGAGACGTGCGTGACATCGCTGCCCACATGCAGGACCACACCCGTAGATTCGTGACCTAAAATGATAGGTGTCTTGCGTGGTCCATGCATTTGATGCAACTGGGAGTGGCATATGCCTGAGGCAAACTGCTTAACCACCACTTGATGAGGAGCTGGATCGGGCAACTCCAACGATTCAATACGAAGTTTGGCCGTATCTGCAGGTAATACGACAACGCGTGCGGGTGTCCCCATAGTGATCTCCTCCAATCGGGTCCAGTGATGCAATGAAGTGCTTGAGCATGATCTGAACAGGCGCTAAGTTCAATCGGGGATCTCTGCACCAGTCAGAGTAACAATACATTGAAGAGAGGAATTCGAATGAAATTGCATGAAGCACCATCGCCGAACGCACGCCGTGTCCACATCGCAATGGCGGAAAAAGGCATAGAGATCGAACGGGTTGCTGTAGACATTCGAGGCGGGGAAAACATCAGTGCCGAATATTTGGCAAAAAACCCCGGTGGCCGTGTCCCCATGCTGGAGCTGGACGACGGCACGTTTATCGGTGAGTCGGTGTCAATTACTCGCTACTTGGATGCGATCGGTGAGGGGGCCTCATTATTTGGCGACAGCCCGCTGACTCAGGCGCAAATAGACATGTGGCAGCGTCGTGCGGAATTTAATTTCTTGATGGAAGTCGCCGGAGCGTTTCGTAACATCACCGGATTTTTTAAGGATCGGGAAACCTGCGTAGAAGCTTGGGGCGTGGTTTGCGCAGAGCGAGCGCCAAAGGCTCTGACCATGTTTGACGACCAGTTGGCCAAGACCGAGTTTCTCGCGGGAGATCAATTCTCGATAGCCGATATCACCATGGGCGTTGGGCTGGATTTTGCCCGTGCAGTCAAGGTGGTGGAGCTACCGGAGCTTCCAAACATCAAGCGATGGCAGGACGCGCTGAGCGCGCGCCCGAGTTTTTCGGCGAGTTAATCTGACGGCGGGTGCCCGCAACGAAGGACTGAGCTACCCAAGTGTGATTGAAATCGCCTTGTAACCTGCCGCTTCAAACGCCTGTTGCACGGAATCGGTGGCGTCTGGACACAGCGCGATCATGGATCCACCGCCACCGCCACCGGTGAGCTTGGCGCCGATGGCTCCATGTCTGCGGGCGATATGAACCAACTCTTCCAGTTCAGGCGTTGAGAGCTGTAGCGCGTTCAGGTAGCCGTGGCATAGGTTCATCAGTTCCCCGAGCTCGGCCAGTCGACCTTCCTGCAGCGCATCGTGCCCAATGCTGGTGAGCTGTCCGATTTGATCAAACAAACTTTCGTAGCGATCTGGGTACTGCTGCCAAGACGCCCGGACTCGGGCCACGGTGTCTGCGGTCAGGCTCTCCTTACCGGTGACACCAATTACCATTTCCAGGGGCTGGCCAAGGGTGACATTGGTGAAACGTGCCTGCTGCTGGGCCTCATTTTGCTGACGCTGATAAAGCAACGGCGCTCCGTAGGTTGCCACGGTGTTGTCGATGCCAGATGGCGTGCCGTGCGCAGTTTTTTCGCATTCGAAAGCTAGCTCGTTAATGCGCCCATCGCTGAGCTGCAGTCCGTAGGCCTCGTCCGCTGCACGCAGAATCGCCACAGCCAGAGCTGAAGAGCCGCCCAATCCCATGGCTCTGGGAATGTGCGGAAAGACCTCGATGATCATGTTCTCGTTGGCTAAACCGATCTGACTCATCAGGGTAGCGATGATGCCAGCAAAGCCCGGTGCAGAGGGTTTTACCTTCTGCTCTATGCCCCAGCGGGGTATCAGCACATTGATGCCGTCGCCTTCTTTACGCACGGCGGCTTCGACGGCTAGGGGGATGGGCAGCGCGATCGCCGGTCTGCCGTAGACCACCGCATGCTCTCCCAGCAAAATGATTTTGCCGTAAGCGGACTGTCTGTCTGCCGCCTCCGGCATGATGACTTTACGCGACAGATTTTTCGCAATTTCCTGTGCTTTCCATACTTTGATTTCGCCGGATTCGATCAGTGTTTCGACCACCGTTTCGAAAAATTCTTCTGGCACACCCGCAGTGCTGGCCACGCTTCGAGCGTGGAGATTCATGTGGTTTTGCTGAATGCCATCTGTGGACAGTGCTCGCAGGGCTGCAAAATTTTGTGCGAGGCCAACAACACCCATTACACCCGCCAGCTCTGATGCGTTTGGCGAGCCGAGCAGGCGGTGATTGATGCGTACGCTGGGATTCGTTTCTAAGGAACCACCAACAGTGCCGACTTTCATTGGGATCGCTATCTCCCCAACTAGGTAGCCTTCTTCGCGCTTGTGCCAGCGGGTGAGTGCCTGATAGCGACCGCTGCGAGAGGCGTAGGCGTGAGCGGCCGCTTCGATGGCTCGCCAATCGTTGCCAGTGGCCAATGCGAGTGCATCGACACCATTCATAATGCCTTTGTTGTGCGTGGCGGCCCGATAGGGATCGGCTAAGGCCAGATCGTTGGCAAGTACGATGCCGTCGCGTACCTGTTCGCCGGTATAGCCTTTGCCTTCCAGATTCTTGACTGGAATGCGCACGGTAGCGCGGGCGATGGCTCGGTCGGTCAGGTTCGATAGGATACGCAGAAATACTTTGCCGCCGGTCAGGCCTTCAACGTAAGCGGCTACGCCTTCGCACATGGTGTTGACCAGATTGGCACCCATCGCGTCGCGTGTGTCGACCAACAGGTGCATGACCACCATGAGGCGTCCGTCTTCCTGGGCACGATAATCGAATACTTCAATATCCAAGGCACCGCCTCCACGAGCCACCATCTTGGGGTGCAAGCTGTTGGCGAGGGCAACGATGTCTTCTCGATGTTCCAGCAACGTTTGTTTTGCGAGCTCGGGATCGGAGTCGATGACCACCTGAACTTGGCCGATCAAGATAGGGTCAACGGGTTCGACGGTGAAACCGCCACCCAATCGAGCCATTCGTGCAGCGCCGGACAGGCCGGCTACGATGGAAGGTTCTTCTACCACCAGCGGTACGACATAGTCGCGGTTGTTGATCAAAAAGTTCAGGGCGACGCCCATGGGCAAACCAAAGACCCCAACGACGTTTTCGATCATCTTGTCGGCGACGTTGAGCTGTACCTGATGGTTGCCACTGCTCAACAGGTGGACGTCCTCGGTGCTGATCAGTCCGCGCTGGTGCAGAGCGCTGATGCGCTCGGCGATCGGCATGCGAAAAAAATTGGGAATTCGTGAAGAGCCGGCGAGGTTTGTGTTGCCAGTAGTGTTCGAATCATTGTCGTTGCTCGAATGCGACGCCATCTGTGGCCATCTCCAAATCTAGTGGTAAGAAGCCGTTTGCTGCGGCTTGTTGTCGAAAAGCGGCTATCGCCTGTGGATCCTCGGAGAATGCAATGCCGATATCACCACCACCCGCGCCGCAGGGCTTGTAGAGCACTCCCAAGGCGGCGGCAAGTTTACCCAACCTTGAGTGTTCTTGGGTGAAAATATTGAGAATTGCTGCCTCGTCGAGGGCTTTTAGTGTCTGGCAGTAATCGGTCAGCAATGACAGATTTGGGCCCTGCTTGCAGATCTCATTGCTAAGCATGGCGAGGTCGTTCAATGGTGTGTTGTCGGCGCCGTCTCGCCACCGTTCAAAGTGCGTGATGTGATCGGTTGTTTTGGCGCTGTTACCACTCCAGACAACCTGCCAAAAGAGATCTGTTGGCCAATCTGCGGGTACGGCCTTGCCCTGTTGAAAGTGGATCAGTCCGCCGTGCCAAGCACTGGCGACATCGAGTCCGCTGCCTTTTCCCCCTTGCCAGTCACGATGTAATGCCATTACGTCGCTGAGCAGCGCAGAGTGCTGGGTAAGCTCGCATAAGGCGCAGTAGGTTGCGGCGCAAACCGCTGCCGAAGAGCCTAACCCTAATTTTTCACCTGCTGCGAAAAATGCTGAACTGTCCGCTGTGATGCTCAGCGGGTTGGCGCATTCGGCGAGGGATCTGTAACCCCAACGAGCCAGAATCAGACGAACAAAGGTGCTTTGCGGGTTGCTGGGGAGTTGATCGCTCGGGCATCTTGCGGGTTCTGTGACAAACCCTTCGCTGTGAAAGTGCCAGTGCTCGTCCGGCGAGGGCGCCATCCGGATTGTCGCCCGGTTACTTAGTGCCATTACGCCGGCGGGCGCACCGGCCAACACGGCGTACTCGCCCCATAGGACAATCTTTCCCGGCGCCGATGCATGGATCATGTGACGACTCGAGCACCTTCGCCAAGAGAACTTTGTATCACATTGAGTACTCCTGGCGTTTTGCTCAGCGCGCTGGCGACGGCGTCAGTACTTGTCGGTAGACACACAGCTTTGATTTGCGGACCTGCGTCCATGGTAAAGAACACATCATGTCCCGCTTCACGCAGGCTGCGTACCCGATCCATGCACGCGATACTGGCCGGTGTCCAGTAGCTCAAGGTGGGTTGGCTGGTGAGCATAATCGAATGCATTTTCAAACAATTAAGTTCGGCAACCGCGGCAAGCGCAGGAAAATCTCTGCCGACAATGGCCTCAGATGCGGCGGCAAAGTCTGTGGCGGCGTCACGCACCCAGGCGTTGTAGTAGGGCGATGTCAATCTCGAACGCTCCATGCCCTCGCCAGAGTTGACGCTTTTGGGCTCATTGCTGGTGACCGCAACCACTACCTCCAGCGGCCAATGATCGTGTTTCGCCATGGGGATTGCTTGCCACTGGGGCGGCACCAACGCCACGAAACCGCCGAAAATTGATCGAGCGGCACTGGCGGAACCCATGCGCGCCCACTCAGAACACATTTCCTGATTTAACCCGAGGCCACAGTGCGTGTTGATGGCGATGATTAGGGCGGCAAAGCCCGATGCTGACGAGGCCAGACCAGCACTGGTGGGAAAATCATTTTCGCTTTCAATTTGCAGCGGTGGCACATCGAAGGTGCCGCGGAGAGTCTCCAGCCAGCGAACCAGTTTGGGATCGTTGGTGGTATTGCCGTTGAGAACGAATGTGTCTGACGTCGCGTTTGTGACGCGGGTGACCGTGGTCAGTCCGGCCAAGGTGATGGACAGATTCGGGGTTGCCGGAAAATTGCCCGGCTTTTCCTGTTTGCCCCAGTATTTCACTAGGGCAATGTTGGGGTGAGCGTGGGCTGTTGTCATGGAGGCCTTGGTAGGTTCTAGCGATATGCCGCGGGCGGCGTAAAGTCGAAGCCTAAACGCTCCAGCTCCTGGGCGACACCAATGGTGACAAGGTCACCAAACTCCGGTCCAACAATTTGCACGCCGATGGGCAGCCCGTCATTGTTTAGGCCCGTCGGGATGACGGTAGACGGTAGGAATGCGACGCCAGTCAGCCCAGCCCAGAACACTTGTTCAAAGTACGGCCGCTCTGCGTTGTCGACCAAAATCGTGCGTTCGCCGAATGGACGGTGATCGTGCTTGAACGCCGGCGTCGCCATGATCGGCATGACCAGGGCGTCGAATTCGCTAAAGTAATCGTGCCAAGCCCAGCGCAGCTTGTTGCGCGCTTCGTTGGCTGTGGCCCAATCTCTGAACGACGTGACCTGCCCCCGGAAGACTTTGGCGGCATCGCTCTGATCTGCCGGATCCAGCGTGCTGACATGTGCCACTAAGGAGTTGTAGTCGGCATCGGGCATGCGTGATGCCATGGTTGCCTGCAGCAAATGACTATATATGTCGTGGGATTCAGACGTGTCGAACGCCGGACGCGCTTCTTCATTCAGGCTTGCACCGGCATCGCGTAACGCAGCGGCAACGAGGTTGACGCGGTCTTCCACTTCTTTAGTTACCGGTGCTAGTTGGTCGCCACGCCAGATACCGATGCGCAGATCACTAAGATTCCGACCGTTCAGATCCGGCAGATCCAGCTTGTAGCCTCGGGCGACAATTGGATCGGGCCCCGCAATCACGTCGATTGAGGTTCGTAGATCGCTGGCAGAGCGTGCCAACGGCCCGATCACCGAAATGTCGGGGGTGGAGCGCATTTTGGGCGCGGCAGCATGGCCCTTCATCCACAGCAGACCATGGGTCGGTTTATGACCAAAGACGCCGCAAAAGTGCGCAGGGTTGCGAATAGAGCCGCCAATGTCCGAGCCAATTTCCAGGCCGGTCAGCCCTGCAGCGAGGGCCGCTGCCGATCCGCCTGACGATCCGCCAGGTCCGCGGCTGTGATCATAGGGATTGTTGGTGGTGCCATAGACGTCGTTGTAGCTTTGAAAATCAGCCAATGAGATCGGGATGTTGGTTTTGCCAAAGACGTTTGCACCTGCGGCTTTGAGTCTTTTTACGGCTTCGGCGTCTTCATCAAAGATATTGTCTTTTAGCGCAGGATTTCCCCAGGTCGATACTGTGCCGGCAATATGAAACGACTCCTTGACGGTCATGGGAACGCCGTGGAGCGGGCCTTGGACTACGCCTTTGGCCAAGTCTTCGTCGGCCCGTTGCGCGTCTTTCAGGGCTTGTTCTCGCGTATCGACGACCACGGCGTTGATCTCACCATCGTACTGGTCAACTCGACCGAGGTAATAGTTGAGCAGTTCCACTGCGGATACTTCTTTGTTTTGAATTTTAGCAGCCAGCTGGGTGGCTGAGTCAAAGGCGAGTTCGCTCACGCTTGTTTCTCCCATCCATTTTTTCGAGAACTTGCATCGGAGCCTGCCAACTCGCGCGCTTAATGACAACCGATGATAGGGTGTCGCACGTGCTGTAACGACCTGTGATCGCTTTCTGCTAGGGATCGATTTTGAGTTTTTCCATCCAGCGCTCGATGGGTTTTCGCAATGGCGGTAGGTCTAGGGCAATCAGCGCCATACCCAAGGGCAACATCCAGAAGCCAAGAATCGGTAAAAAGCCGAAGACTCCACCGACCATAAACAGCAAACCCACAACGCTGCGAACCCCTGGCGGCAGCGTGTCCTTGCCCCAGGCGAGAACGCGATACGAGAAGCGGCGTATTTTGCGCTGGAGTGGGCTGGGTTTGTCTGTCACGGCGCAGATCAGTGCGCTGTTAGCTTGTGTTTAGACATAGGCAGGCTGATCATCGGGGGCTTCGTGATCGTCCGGGTGCGCTCGACGCGACAGAGACGGGTCGACGGATCGGTAGTGAAAGACACCCTCGTCGTCTTCTGAGCGCTGCAGTCGATTTCGGTGCAACAGCAAGTGAATGTGAGCAATCGCTTCTCCGAGCGCCATCATCATCTGCCTGCTGTCGAGTTTCCGAGCAAACAGCACGGGCAGCAGGTCCTTGGCAATCTGTGGCTCTACACACGCCTCTTCGATAGCCAGCATACGATCTTCGTGGTGGTGGATCAGATCGCGGAGTCGAGGTCGCACGCCAAAAAACGGTAGGTTGTGGGCTGGCAAAACAAAGGTGTCTTGGGGGATCACCTCGAGAAAGTGGTCGTGAGAGTCCATCCAGTTCTTCAATGGATTGGCGTTGGGCTCTGTTGGATGCACGCTGACATTGGAGGTGATGATGGGCAGAATCTGATCCCCTGAAATCAGCACCTTAAGTGCTGAACTGTACAAACAGGCATGTTCTGGTGAGTGGCCGGAGCCAACGATGATTTGCCAGTCAGTATCGCCAATGCGCAGGATTTGACCGTCGTGCAGACGTTCATAGCCTTGAACCATCGTCGGCATGCTCATGCCTTCGGATTCCCTGGATTCCCACATTTTGGCGAGTTGCTGCAGGTAATCTTTGGGCATACCTGCTTGGGTATAGAACCGTTCGCCAATCCAGCCCGAGCGAGAATTTCCGCCGCCGTTGGCAAAGGTTCGGGCCTGATAGTACTCACTCTGCGTCATGTACAGCGGGCAGCGAAAGCGGTCAGTAATGTCCTTGGCCTGACCAATATGATCCGGATGCATATGGGTACAGATCACGCCAACGACCGGCTTGCCACCCAGTTCGTTGGTAAACACCTCTTCCCACACTGCGGAGGTTTCCGCATTTGCCAGCCCCGTATCGACGATCCACCAGCTGTCATGGTCTTCCAGCAGATACAGATTAATGTAGGCAAGCGATCCGCTCATTGGCATGGCTAGCCAATAGACTCCGGGTGCCACAGCTTGGAGTTTGCCTCGGGCAGGCCGCTCGTCGAAGGGATAGGTTATTTCGTCGAAAGACTTAGGTGTTGTGATGCTCATGGACGATAGTATACCGACTTGTTTTTTTCGCGCTGCTTGCGTTTTCGGATCAGCTGCGGCAAGGGCGACAGTCGCCTCCAATGTGATAGATTCAAAGCGATAGGGGTAGAGAGGAGAAGACCTGTGGCGTCAGTGTTAGCAGACATCACGGTGGTAGAAGTCAGTCAGAGTCCTGCTGCGGGATTGGCAGCTATGGTAATGGCGGACTTTGGCGCCGAAGTCGTTTGGTTTGAATATGCCGGAAAGCGGAAAAGCTACCGCGTGTGGCATCGCGGCAAGCAGCGGGTGCAAGTAGACCTAGCACCACATCACGGGGCTGCCATGGAAAACGCTGACATCATTCGGGCTCATATCCTCAACAGTGCCGATGTGTTCCTGACTGACTTGAGTGCAAGACGACTGGCTGAACTGGGTCTGGACTGGCAGACGCTCGGCGGGCAGCGACCGGATTTGATTCACGCAGAGGTCAGTGCCTTTGGTGATGACAATCCGTTTTCGGGTCTGGCTGCAGATGGTGAACAGGTCATGCCTGAAGAGAGCTTGGTGGCCGCAGCCATTGGGCGCGCGATGATATTTGAGGGTGTAGCCAAGCGCCCTGGTCCCGTTTATCCCGCAGTGCAGGTAGGTACCCACGGCGCCGCCCAAGCGACCTTGACCGGCATTCTGGCTCAGTTGGTTGCGCGTACCCAGGGCGGCCGAGGGCAGCGTCAGCAAGCGAGCATTCTTCGCGCGCTGACCTCCTACGACCTAGTGGGATTAGGTGTCAGCCAGCTGGGCGAATCGCCTTTTCCCGTCGTGAATCCGCTCGAGGTGCTGCCAATGCTGAATTTTCAGCCCGTGCAGTGTTCCGACGGACGTTGGATGCAATTGGGGAATCTGTTGCCGCATCTGCAGGTGAATTTTCTTCGCGCGGCTGGCTTAACCGATATTTTGGACGATCCGCGTTTTGCAGAGCAACCGTTGGACGAGGCGACTACTGAAGATTTTCGCAAACGTGTTTGTGAGCATATGGCGACCCGCTCTCGGGACGAATGGATGACCTTGTTTGAAGCCGATGGGGGGGTCGCCTCACACCCGTATCAAAGCACGCAGCAGGCCTTGCAAGATCCTGACATCGTTGCCAACGGCCACAGCGATAGCAGTCACGGGTTTCGACAGCTTGGCGTATTAGGGCAGTTTCAGCGAACACCGGGACAGGTGGCATTGCCGCCGGTCGATGTGGCGCTGGCCGATGTGGATCTGCCAAACGTCTTTTTACCGGCGACCGAGTCGTTGTCGGTCGACGCGGGTCGTGAGCTGCCTCTGTCCGGTGTGACCGTTGTAGAGGCGGCGGCGATTATTGCATCGCCCTTGGCGGCCTCTATGCTGGCGGATCTGGGTGCTCGAGTAATTAAGCTGGAGCCCCTTGACGGTGACCCGTTTCGGTTGATGGCCTTTGGTTTGGGCGCAGACCGATGCAATACCGACAAAGAAAGTATGGCCTTGAATCTGAAGAGCGCAGCCGGCCAGCAAATCGCCCAGGATTTGATCGCAGAAGCTGACATCTTTATTCACAACTACCGCCCTGGCGTACCCGAGCGCTTGGGTTTGGATTACCAGACCCTGGCCAAGCGAAATCCGCGCCTTGTTCACCTGTCTGCCACGGGCTATGGCACTCAAGGGCCAGGCAAGATTCGACCGTCAACTCACCCGGTACCCGGTGCTGCGCTTGGGGGGGTGTTGTATCAGTTTGGCGAATTACCTTCAGAGCGTCTCGATTACCCGGCCATGCTGGATGTGAGCCGACGACTGTTCCGAGCCAATGAACTCAACCCAGACCCAAACACCTCCTTTGTCGTGGCCAGTGCTGCGGTCATGGGATTGGTGAGCGCGGCAGGTACGGGACAGGGTCAAATGATTCATTTAGATATGTTTGGCGCCAATGCCTATGCGAATTTTGACGACTTTACAGAAATCAGGGGTGGTGCGGCGCGCGTGCCGCTGGACCCTGATCACCGAGGTAAAGGGCCGTATGAGCGTCTGTATCCCTGCCGGGACGGCTGGCTGATGATCAGTATCGCGACAGAGGCTGACCAAAAACGGCTCATGGACGAAATAGGCAGTTTCGATCATCTGATGAATCAGAGCGCAGAGTATTGGCAACAGCGCCTGGTGGGCATGGGTTTGGGTGTGATCCGAGCAGACGGATCAGTGACGGGCTTGCGTATTCAAGAACCCGCTTTTGCGGAGAGTGGATTGGTGGCGGTCTATGACCACCCGCTTCACGGGAGGGGCATACGTCATGGTGCTATGTCGCAATGGCCCTTGAGTGAACGTCGCTTGCAGGGGCCTTGTCAGATCGGCGACGCCACGGAGTCTTTGCTGGGAGAGCTGGGCAAAACGGTAGAAGAGATGCAATCGCTGCGACGCAGTGGAGTGGTCAAAAATGGTGCAGAGGCGTTATCATAGAGGCCCTGTAACGCTACACGGGTAGCGGGAGCGACGATCATGAGCGAAAACCAAACGACAACCGTGGAGTCGAGCAAGCACTTGCAGCGTCCGACGGATTTTTTTACCGAGGAAGAAATTGCGTACCTGCGTGAGGTAAACCCTTGGCGCAGCGCTCTGTCCATTGCCCATTGCTGGGCCGTCATTGTGGGCACATGGATTATCGTGTCGCTGTTTCCCAATCCGCTGACGATCACGCTGGGCGTGATGATTATTGGAACCCGGCAGCTGGGTTTGTTTGTGCTAACCCACGATGGTGCCCATGGCGCCCTGTTCAAGAACCGTAAGGTAAACGACTGGGTCTGCGAGTGGCTGCTCAATCGCGCATTTACCGACGAAAAAATCGACACATACCGCAAATATCATGTGGTGCATCATGCCAATACTCAGCAGGAGAATGATCCAGATCTGGTGCTGTCCAAGCCTTTCCCGATTACGAAGAGCTCTTTTCGCCGCAAGGTGGTTCGTGATCTGACGGGGCAAACCGGCTGGGATCAGTACGGGCGTATTGTCAAAGCTGCGTTTAAAGGCGACACCCTGAAAGAAAAGCTGCAGCGAGCGTGGCCGCGCCTGGGCCCCAACGTGCTGATCAATTTGGCGTTCCTCGCCGCGTTTAGTGCCGCAGGCGTGTGGTACATGTATTTTGTTTTGTGGATTCTGCCAGCGTTTACCTGGAATCGTTTCGTGGTTCGGTTGCGTAATATTGGCGAGCACGCGGTGGTGCCTGATAACGATGATCGTCTGCGCAATACCCGTACCACGCTGGCCAGTTGGTGGGAGCGGGCGCTGATTGCGCCTTATCATGTTCAGTATCATCTGGAACACCACTTGGTAGTGAACTGTCCGCACTACAAGCTCCGTGAAGCCCACGATATGCTGGTAGCGAAAGGCTATCGGGATCAAATGGAAATTCAGCCCGGCTACAAAGCCGTGCTGAATTTGGCGCTTCGCTCAGGTTAGCCTATCCATTAACCCCAGCAGGTTAACGTTTGAGGCTGTTCAAATACTTGATCAGCGTTAGCGTCTCCTCAGGATCCATGCGACCTACCGGCGCGTTGCTGTAGGCGGAAAACAAAACCTTGCCTTGTGGGCTCAGTACGAACTCGCTGGGTTGAATGAAATCCCGTCGTTCATCCCACCAAGAGCCAAGCTTGTCGCCGGTCTCGCGGGAGACCCCGTAGGCAACTGGGAAGTTCAAAGGCTCCGCCACTTTTTGAGTGTCCTCTAACGAATCCACCGTACCCGCAATAATGCTAACCCCCTCTGCTGCGAACGCATCACGGCGCTCTTCGTAGCCGGCCAAAAGCCGCCGGCAGTAGGGTCACCAGTGGCCGCGGTAAAACAGCACAATCGTGTAGGGAGTGTCCAGACTCCCAGGCAGCGCAATCGAGTCGCCCTCGGTACTGGTGAGTGTGATATCCGGAAATTGATCCCCGGATGTGAGCATTTTCGTCATATTGCTCTCCTTTTTGTGTTTTTATTTGAACAACGTATCGAAATCCCGACCCTCATTGCTGCCTCGGCAGCTTTGTATGCAGCGGGCTAAAATCGGCAACCCCTCGCTGATTTGGTTCAGCGTGAGGTGGCCGAAGGCCAGTCTCAGATAAGGGACGTGATCTCGCTGATAGTGAAAGCTCTGGCCCGGCAGAAAATTCACGCCCTGCTCTAGTGCCATGGGCCGGAGCGCCTTGGTGTCTACATCATCGGGTAAGCGTACCCAAATGAACAGCCCGCCTACTGGCTCTGACCACACGCAGATATCGCCCAGCTCGGTTTCCAGACCCTGTAGGGTGAGGTCGCGTTTTGCCTTGAGCACTGGGTTTGTTGCCTTGGCATGTTTTTGAATACCGTCCTGATAGAATTCCGCGGCGATGGCTGCGGCGAGGTAGTTACTGCCCGCGTCGTGCCGACGTCCGAGAATCTTCTCCAGCATGGGCGGGCGGGCGTAGATATAGCCTAACCTCAATCCCGGCGCCAAAATTTTGGACAGCGAGCACAGATAGATTTGATTCGGGTCGTCATCCAAGGCGTAGAACGCGGGTTCCAGCGGCCCGTCGTAGTGCACGTCTGCGTAGCAGTTATCTTCCACAATGGGCACGCCATAGTGTTTGGCCATTTCGATAATCTGCAGTCGGCGCGCTCGAGGCATCACGAAGCCGGTCGGATTTTGATAGGTGGAGATGGTGTAAATGAATTTGGGCAGACGTTTTTCTTTGTTGAGTCGATCCAGCTCGCGCTCCACCGCGTCGGGACACATACCGCCCTCGTCCAGCGGAATGCCGACCATGTCGTATTTCAGCGAGCGATAGGCACTCAATGTGCCTGGATAGCAGTACTCTTCCACCAGCACCGTGTCACCATGATTTTCCTGCAGCGCCTCAGCGGTAAGGGTCACCCCCTGCATGGAGCCGTTGGTCAGCAGCAAGTGATTGGGGTCGATACTGATGCCCTCGCGGTCTTCTTCCCGCTGTGCCATGGCCGCACGCATACCCGCGTGGCCTAAGTCACCAGGATACTGAGTCAACGCCTCGGCCTGCTCCTCGATGACCTTGCTCGCAGCCGCTTGCAGAGCTGCGACGGGGAATGTTTCCGGGTCCGATCGACCGCTGCCGAAGTCGTATTTGATTTTTGTCATGGTGTTTCCCTCCCTAATGTTCGGCCTCAGCAGTGGGCAGTGGCGAACGGTTTCCTCACCACCCACCATAGCGGATTCGATGGCATGCGTAACACGTTTTGATGGGAAGAAAATTCGGGTTAGCGTGCTCGAGAGAGAACGAGGTCGATCATCCTGCGGCTTTTCCCGTAGCTGGCCATAACTCGGTCTGGGTTATGGCTTGCATTAGGGGGTCTTTTCATTCGAACTCAACTACCCTCCCGACTGGTCTGCAAGTTTTTTACGCGCCGGTGCCGGATTTCGGATCAACTGAGATGCCGGGGTTTTGCGTTCGTACTTTTCCGCAGGCGTATTGATGATTTCCAGTAGCTCGCCTTGAGCCTGTCCCGCCTTGATGCGTTCATCGCTTACCTTGCCGTAGGCCGTAGAGCGCTGCTGCGGATCACGGTTCAAGCGGCGTACTAAGTTCGCCATTTGGCGCGGGTTGGTTTCTTGGCCGTGTTGGGTGCCGGCCGCGCGACTGATGGATTCGTTCATCAGAGTGCCGCCTAAATCATTGCAGCCTGCGTTTAAGCACGCCTTCACGCCTTCATGGCCCATTTTCACCCAGCTGGCTTGAATGTTGCTGATTTGTCCGTGCAGTGCCAGCCGTGCAACAGAGTGCATCAACACCGCCTCGCGGAATGTCGGCCCTTTGCGAGCTTTGCCCTTGAGGTACATGGGCGCTTCCATATGCACGAAGGGCAGGGGAACAAATTCGGTGAATCCGCCAGTGCGCTCCTGCAGTGCCCGCACCCGCATGATGTGTCGGGCCCAGTGTTGGAGTTTCTCAACATGGCCATACATGATGGTCGCCGTGGTCTTGAAGCCGATGCCGTGGGCCGCTTCCATAACCTGCAGCCATTGCTCGGTATTGATCTTATCGGCGCAGATGATCTCTCTGACGTCATCGTCTAATATTTCTGCCGCGGTACCGGGCAGGGTGTTCAGACCTACGTCCTTGAGTTGCTGCAAATATTCGCCCACCTCAAGGCCCAAGGTGGCGGCACCTTGCCAAACTTCCAGCGGTGAGAACGCGTGGACATGCATGTTGGGCTCTGCGGCCTTAACCGTGCGCACGATGTTGATGTAGGTCTCGCCTGTGTATTCCGGGTGGATACCACCTTGCATGCAGACTTCTGTTGCACCACGCTCCCAGGCTTCTTGAGTGCGTCGAGTGAGTTCTTCATCGGATAAATCGTAGGGCCTGCCACGCAGGTTTTCCGACAGTTTGCCCTTTGAAAACGCGCAGAACTGGCATTTGAAGTAACAAATGTTGGTGTAGTTGATGTTCCGGTTGACGACAAAGCTGACACTGTTGCCGTTGGTCTTTGCTCGCAGGGCATCCGCACATTGAACCACTGCGGTAAAATCATCACCCCTGCTTTGAAAGAGGCGAACAATGTCGGATTCAGCCAGTGCGTCGCCGGTTTTGGCTTTGTCTAGAATGGTCAGAATGTCTTGGCTGACATGCTTGGGTGAATTCACAATGGCGTTCATGACCTCTGATGGCGGGGCGATTTCAACATCACCCGGGCACCAATCGTCGGTACGCGGAAAGCCTTCAGCATCGATCATCTCCAGCACGCGGACATGCAGGTCTGGATGCGCCCATCGATCCAAGTCCGTGGCGTAGTCGGGATAAATGGTCAGTCGCTCGGTTAGGTATTTGCCTGCAGAGGCGGTTTCTCTCACTAAGTCGTCTAAGTGCGGCCATGGGGCTTCGGGATTCACAAAGTCAGGAGTGACCGGTGACACCCCGCCCCAGTCGTTGATGCCTGCATGCACAATTTGCGGCAGTACACCCGGACTCAAATTCGGCGGAGCCTGCACGCTCATGCTCGGGCCAAAAATCAGCCGAGCCATGGCGATGGTCCAAAGCAGCTCATTCAGGTCTGGCTCAGGTGCGTTGACCATTTTTGTTTCGGCTTTGGCGCGGAAGTTTTGGACGATGATTTCCTGCACATGACCGTACTGTTCGTGGATCTCACGAATGGCCAGCAGGCTTTCAATGCGCTCGAGTCGGGTTTCCCCGATGCCGATTAAAATGCCTGTCGTGAAGGGCACGGCGGCGATGCCAGCATTGGCTAGCGTTTGCAGTCGTACAGCAGGAATTTTGTCCGGCGAGCCGTAGTGCGGCATGCCTTTTTCGCACAGCCGTTCCGATGCGGACTCCAGCATGATGCCCATGGAAGGCGAAACGGTTTTCAGTCTGGCCAGCTCTTCTGGCTCCAGATTGCCTGGGTTCAAATGAGGCAGCATTCCGGTTTCTTCAAATACGGCTTTTGCTGCAGCAAACAGATAGTCGGTAGTGGACTCATAGCCCATTTCTGCCAGTGCATCCCGAGCGGCCTTGTACCGCAGTTCGGGTTTTTCACCCAAGGTGAAGAGCGCTTCCTTGCAGCCCATTGACGCGCCGTGGCGTGCGACTTCCAGCACTTCTTCGATGCTCATGTACGGCGCCATAACCTTGCGCGGTACCTGAGCGAAGGTGCAGTAGTGACAAACATCCCGACACAGGTGGGTCAGAGGAATAAAGACCTTGCGCGAATAGGTCACCGTGTTGCGAAAGCCTTGATCGCGGAGAACGGAAGCTACATCGGCCAGTGCCCGGGTATTCGTGAAATCGGCAAGGGCCAAGGCGTCGGAATCCGCCAGCCGTTCGCCAGCCAATACGTTTTGTAGCGCAGCATTCATGACTGTTTCTCCGGTTGATTCTGTCTTGTCGTCAAGCGATCGACGATGCCGGAACGATTGAGATAGCTAGCGGTTTGGCTGCGCGGTTGATTGGCGAGCAACGTTTGCAGGTCGCTAGGGGTGTCGATATCCAAGGCAAAACAGCTGCCGGGAATAATGCGCGGCGTAATGTTGCGAGCAAACGCGGCATCCGCATGAGGCTTGAAGCTTTTGCCGTCAAAAATAAAGGGCACGATCTTCGGCGGGCTGCAGATCATGCCGTTGGTGCCGACGTTTTCAGCGTCGGGCAGCAGGGTCACAGACGTATTTGCTGCAATCAGTTCGTCTACCTGCTCAGTCGTGATGCCGGGAACATCAGCGGGCACGATAAAAACGCCTTGTGCGTCAAAGTGCTTGATCAGATAGTCCGTCGCTTGGGTTAGGGCGCCGGCAAGATTGGTGTGGGGACTCTCGGCGAAACGTTCTGTGGAGAAAGCGGAAGCGAGCACGTCGGCTTCAGCAGCGCGAGACACAATCAAGATGCCGTCAAGATTTTTGGCTTTAGACAAACAGGTCAGGACGTCGCGGGCCATGGCCAGCATCAGCGATCGTCGTTCCTCCTCGTTTAAGACGTTAGCCAGTCGTTGTTTCGCTCGCTCGAACGTCTTGATGGGAACAATCGCCCACATTGGCATCTCCTATTTGTTAATCGGACGCTAGCGACCCCTATTCGCACTCCTTTAATTTGTGCAACTGAGTTGTCGTAAACGTTTGTCTGTCTCGAACGTCTTGAACCGAACGGCCGTTGACCGGCGGTTAGTTACAAAACGTTACAAACCTATCATGCCCAGATCGGTGGCGATAGCGGGGATTTTGGCGGGTCTAGCTAGGGTTATCTTCGGTTCCATCTTGACGACGAGGTTCTTGTGTCGACTGCGGGGGCGGGCAAGAGCGCGTTTGAGGGATTTGGCGTTATGTCGTTAGCTCCTCAAAAAACGCCAAGCACCGCTCGGCCAGTGCAATTCGGTCTTCTAGGCTTTTCATCACAGACTGGATCGCGACTGAAGGCAGGGCGATTGCGTCGAGACTTTCGCCGTCGGATACATCGATGACAAAACCATCGAGCAGGCCGGGATAGTGGTACTGGTAGTGTTCGGCAACGGCAACGGCGGTGGCAGGAATGTTCAGTTCTTGCATCATCTTTGCCGCTGGTCCTTTGATGGCAGCGCCGGCGACGATCGGCGATACCGCGATGGTTGGGATGTGAGCTGTGGCCTCAAGAAATCCAGGTACTTCAATCACCGGTGCGACTGAAACAAAGGGGTTTGATGGGCAGATGATGATGCCGTCGCAATCTGCCAGCCATGCAGTGATAACGGGATTTAAGGTAGCGTTTTGCATGCCGTCAAAATAAAAGCCGCTCACAGCCGGTGCGCACCGCTCACGCACAAAATAGTGCTGAAACGCTAGTTCGCCGCGATCGCTTTGCACGACGGTGCGAATGGGGTCATCGCTGACAGGCGCAACGGTGTGTTCGATACCCATGCGCCGGGTAATTTCCGCTGTGGCGTCGGTCAGCGATTTGCCTTGGCCCAGCAGTTGGCTGCGGCGTGTGTGCAAGGCCATATCTTTATCGCCTAGCCGGAACCAATCCTCGCCGCCGAGGCTGCCTAAGGTGTCGATGAATTGCCAGGTCTCTCCGGCGCGTCCCCAGCCCAGTTCTTGATTGTTCTCTTCCGCCAGCGCGTAGGTCAGGCTGTCGATGTCCGGGCTGATGTGTAGGCCAAGGTGAGTGAAGTCATCACCCACGTTGACAGCGAACATTAGCTGCTCGGAATTCAGAATTTTGGACAAGCCCAATGCGAGCTTGGCACCGCCAACACCGCCGGTAATCGCCAGTATTTTTTGCGGCCTTGGCATTAGCGGAACATGTCCTCGTCGAGCGGGCGGTTGATCAGCTGCGCGTTTTGTCTTGGATCATCACTCAGCGTTTGCTCAGGCGGTAAACCCCGCAAAATCACCACAGGCAACTTTTCAGTGGTCTCACCCATCATCAGCGTAGCGGTGCCCGCCAAGGCATCAGCACGACTGATTAACGTGGCTTGCAGGGTGCGGCCGTAAATGTCTTCGCCGCCTCTGGAATCGTCTAGCACAGTGATGCCAGCGCAGCCGATCGCGCTGCCAATGGTGCCCATTCGCCAAGCGCGATTGTGGGAATCGGTGATGACCACGCCCAAATCGGTGTTATAGCGTTTTTGTAAACCGTCGCGCAGGGCGGCGGCAGATGCGTCTGGGTCTTTCGGTAATAACAGAGCCATTTCGCCTTCACTGTGGTCGACGTTGGACTGGTCGATTCCCGCATGGGCACCAACAAAGCCGAGTTTGTGTCGAACCACCAAGACGTTGGGTTTGTGACGCATCACTTCACTGGACTCGTTCAGAATGAGCTGCACCATGCGTGGGTCTTTGTTGGTCGCCGTCGCCAATTCTTTAGCTTGTTCCGTGGGTTCTACATCGCTGAGCGATACCAGACAGCCTTCGGCCTTGGAGATGATTTTTTGCGCAACGCAAACCACATCGCCATGTTCCAGCGTCAATCCGCTGTGCTCTAGTGCGTCCACAATGGCGACGACCAGGTCGTCACCGTGTTCGATCATGCCGATGCCGGGCAGACCGATCACGCGAAAGTGAGGCGCTTCGGTCTGTTCGGTATCCATCGTGCTTAGTGTTCCTGACCGATGATCTTAATACCGGAGTGCGAGACGATACCGCTGCGGTTGATCTGAATCAGAATGGAGGTCAGCGCTTCAGCGGCGGCGGCGTTAGCAATCGGGCCAGCGTGCCAGCCGTTCATGCCAGCTTCGCCGATCATCTCGATGATGCGTGCGCGGGCTTCTTTGCTGTTGCCGGCGACCAGCACATCGCATTCGATTTGCACGTCTTGCTGCAGCAAGTGGGCTGCGATGTTTTGGAAGGCGCTGACGACGTGTACGTCTTCACCCAGGAAGTCTTGGGCGCGCTTACCCGCGCTGCCTTCTTCTGGCATTTGTACCGTGCCGACCTTGGGTGGCACCAAGGGCACCGTGACGTCGATCAGAATTTTACCCTTGAGGTCGTCTTTGACGGCATCCAGCGTTGAGATCTGGTGCGCGGCAGGTACCGTCAACACGACGATATCACCGGCTTTGGCGGCAGCCCCGTTCTCCATCGCTTCGGCAGGCGTATCGGGGCTTAGTGCCTTCAGTGCGGCAACGGCCTCATCAGCCTTTTCTTGGGTGCGTGAGCCAATAACGATTTTGTAGCCAGCTTTCGACCAGCGAATGGCCAAACCGGTACCAAGATCTCCAGTGCCGCCCAAAATAGCGACGGTTTCTTTTGTTGACATGAATTGTCCAAATTTCTGAATGAGGGCGCGAAGTATGCCCGCAAGGATGTGCAAAAAAAATGAAAGCCGCGACCGCTGCAGAACAGCTAGCTCGGTTGCGTCGTTGTTCGATTTGGGTGAGCCTTCGGGGCTGATTCATACTATGGGGGAACTAAACGATGCGTATTGGAGCGATGATCGGAGCGGACGGCACCAAGGAGTCCATTGACGACGTGGTACGGCTGGGCATGGAGATTGAGGCGGCGGGTCTGGACCATGTCTGGATCGCGAATATTTTCTCCTACGATGCGATTACCACCTTGGCCCTGATCGGTCGCGAGACCTCCCGGGTTCGGTTGGGCACCGCGGTGACCCCAACCTACCCGCGTCATCCGGGTGCGCTTGCTCAACAGGCGCTGACCACGGCTGCTGCCAGCAATAACCGATTTACCCTCGGCATCGGCCTGTCCCATCAGGTGGTGATCGAAAACATGTTCGGTATGAGCTATGACAAGCCAGCCAAACACATGCGTGAGTATTTGAATGTCTTGATGCCACTGTTGCGCGGTGAAACTGCAAGCTATCAGGGCGAACAATACAATGTGCAGGGCCTGACCTTGGATATTCCCGGCGCGACGGATCTGCCCGTGGTTGTGGCGGCCCTAGGCCCGGCGATGATCAAATTGACAGCAGAGCTGGCGGACGGCACCAATACATGGATGGTGGGGCCAAAGACAATGGAAGAGCACATTATCCCGAGCTTTCATGCTGCAGGCCGGCAAGATCCCGCAATTGTTGCTGGCATGCCCATCGTGCTCACTACCAATATTGATCAGGCGAAGGAAAAAATTGCCCAAGACCTCACGGTGTACGGCCAGCTACCCAGCTATCGGGCCATGCTTGATCGAGAAGGCGCGGCAGGTCCGGCGGATATCGCCATCGTTGGAGACGAAAATCAGCTGCGCGGCCAGATCAAACGGTTTCAAGATTTGGGTGTTACCGACTTCAATGCGGCCATTATGGACACCGAAGACGGTGCTTATGCGCGGACGCTGGAGTTCCTCGGAAGCATCAATGGCTAGGTGCGTTGAGGTCTAATAATGAGGTGGTGGCGGTTCCACTTGGTTGGGATCTGCGCCGTCCTCATCACCTGCGGCTGCCTGTAGCCTGTCCATCAGACGTTTGAGCTGTTTGTCCTGGGCAAACAGCTTGCCTTGTAGCTGCACCATTTCATCGCTGAGCTTTTGAATGGTCTCGTCTTGAAATTCCAGTCGCGACTCCAATTCGCTGATGCGTTCATCTTGGCGTATGAGTTCTTCTTTGCTGGTACATGTAGGTGCCTGATCCATGGGGGATTTATTTCCTTGTTGTCGAGATGCGCGAGGCTAGAGATAGCCGCGAAAGCCAATACGCATGCGAATTTTGAACGCCCAAAAGTTGTCCTTGCCGGATACCTTGATGCGGCGCAGACGCCAAGGGTCTGTGTTACTGCCGCCAGCACCGTCAATGCCTTCGTCGGTGGTGACGGCGTTACTGAAACCAGCCTCCCGCACTAAGTTGACGTCCTCTGCGCTGAACAGACCGAAGGGATAGGCAAACGAGGTGACGCTGGTTTCAAAGGTCTCCTCTAAGACTTGCCGGCAGGCGCCGATTTCCTGCGCTTTTTCATCCGAAGGCGTGCTGGGCAGATGACAGTGAGTGAGCGTGTGGCCGCCGAGCTCGAATACTCCGCTGTCGATCAATTGACGGACTTGTCGATCGGAAAGCTTGGGTTCAGCTGCCAGCTCGCCGGTATTGTGGTGGGCTTTTTTCTTTACCGACCAGTCGTTGTCGTGACGGTCCACCACTAAGTAAAGGGTGGCCTTGGCATCGTACTTTTGCAGCACAGGGAGCGCATTGCGCATATTGTCCTCGTAGCCGTCATCAAAAGTAATGGCGACCTGTTTGCCGCCGCTGAAACCGCGTTCGGTCAGCGTCGACAGGGTGACGAATTCCCATCCGTTGCCGGCAAGCCAAGCGATCTGCCGCTCGAACATGACCGGATCAACTCGCAATCCTCGGTGTTTTTTTGACGTCCCCTGGGAGCTGATCATGTGATACATCAGCACCCGAGGCAGGTGGTCGGGCAAGGAAGGTTTCCACCATGCATAACGGGCGGATACCACCAACACAAGGATCAACGCGGGTAACAACCACCATAGGCTCATGGCTGCGTCGCCCCTTCGGACACCAGTTCAGCATAGGTCTGAAGTGTGTGCTCGCACATGTTGCTCAGCAGAAATTCCGTATTCGGCGCAATGGGTGGCGCGGGCGCGGTCAGCAATTCTGCAACCGTATCGCATAGTGCTTGGCTGTCCTGATTGGGCACGCGGCCCGCTGGGAACAGAGTGGCTAAAATTTCGCCCACACCGCCCAAATCGAAGCCTACGGTTGGCGTGCCGATGCACAGAGGCTCTAAAGCCGTTCGACCGAAAGATTCGGCTTTGTTTGAAACCGCAAGCACCAAGGTTGATATGGCGTAGATCTCGCGCATATCGGTTCGGTGGTCGGTGAAGACGATCTCGTCGTTTAGTCCAGCCTCGTGGATGCTGGCTTTGAGCTCGCTGACGTAGCTGTCGTGCTGCGGGTCTATGCCGCCAACAATGATCCCGGCGACGTCTGTGATGCCTTGGTTTTTCAGGTGACGAATTAAGGTCACCAGATGGTGGTGTCCCTTCAGCCGTGACAGGCGGCCGGGCAGGGCGATGATGCGTTTGCCCTGTAGCTGCGGAAAGTCCGCGCGCCATTTGGCAAGCCACGTATCACTGGGTTGATAGTCCCGAGGGAATTCGGCGGGATCTGTGCCGCGATAAATCACACGAATCGATTCCTGCTGTACATTGCAGTGATCGATAAGGTACTGCTTTGCGGTTTGTGAAACGGCGATGACCAGTTCACCTCGGCCCATGATTTTGCTGTACCAGGAGACCGAGTGCAGCCCATGCAGTGTGGTGATCAAACGCGGCCGGGTCGCCGGGTTCATGCCGCGCCAGGCCAGCCAGACGATCCATGCCGGCATGCGTGACCGAACATGCACGATGTCCGGCTGTAATGATTCCAGCCAGTGTCTCAAGGCGCGAACCCGAAGTAGGGTGGCGGGAGACTTTCGATGCAGCGGCCAATGATGATGGGTACTGCCCTGAGACTCCAAGGTTTCCACCAGACGACCGCCGTTTGAGGCGACGTGGGATCGATGGCCAGCATCCACTAAGGCTTGAGCGATCTCTAGGGTGCCGCGTTCCACCCCGCCGCTGTTTAGGTTGGGAACGAATTGCACGACCGTCATAGTGGGCTGGGTCGACACTTAGGAAGGTGGTAATTCAGGCCGATACTTACGGCCTTGATAGGATTGATCGATCAATTTTTTAGGATGCACGCCGTCCACATAGCCCATGAAGCTGGGTTCAATAATATTATACCCCAGCATGTTTTGAATACGCTCACTGTAGCGGCTTGCCACATCCGGCGGCACTGCCAGCACCATGTTTTCGATTTGACGCAGCCCCGGGTTGCAGTATTGGGGCGTAATCGCCAGTCGGTCAGCGGCAGAGGTATTGGCGCCCCCCCGATGAATCAGGGCGCCGTCAAAGACCACAACAGAACCTGCAGGCATCAGCACTTTGACGACTTCCGCTTCCCGGGCTTCGCGATCTTCGGCCCACCGATGGCTGCCGGGTATCACTTCCGTCGCGCCATTGGTGTCGGTGAAATCATCGAATGCCCAGATGGTGCTTACGCCAAAACGGGGGCGGGGCTTGAATACGGGAAGTCCCGCAATGCCGTCGTCGTAGTGAAACGGTTGGGGAGTCTCGCCCGGGTGAACCAAAATCGATAACGCTGCAGACAGCAGATAATTTGGCGGCAGCAGCTGGTCGATCAACGCAAGGGTCGCGGGGTGTTCAATGATTGCAGCAACGGAGGGGGCCTTGGCAAGTAAGGCATAGACCCGCTCTGTGTGTGTACCTTCGAAATTGTTTCGACCCAGGAGCTTGCCTTGGCAGTAGGGGGCCAGTTCTTCTCGAATGCGCAACATCAAATCGTCGCTCATGACATTCTCGATAATGGTGTAGCCGTCGTTTTCGATTTCGGCCAAGTGGATAGCTGTGCGACTGCCCATGTCTTCTCCTGTTTTTCGGCGTGTTATGGTCATTGCAAACCAAATATTGACACGACGGGGGAGAGAATATGCTGCGTAACCTTGAAAACAAAGTCGCTTGGGTCACGGGAGCTGGCACGGGTATCGGTGAGGCTGGCGCGATCGCCTTAGCGGAAGCCGGTATGCACGTGGTTTTGTCCGGCAGGCGCATGGAAAAACTTGAACAGGTGGCGGCAAGCTGTGGCGGTTCCACCCGTATCGAAATGCTTGATGTGGCCAATAAAGAGGCCGTTGCCGATGTGGCCCAACGCATCATTGAAACCCACGGGCGTATCGACGTGCTGGTGGCGTCCGCAGGCATTAATGTCAAAAACCGGAATTGGCACAACGTCAGTCTCGACGACTGGGATTCTGTGATCCGTATTGATTTAGACGGGGCGTTTTACTGCTGCAAGGCGGTTTTGCCCACCATGAAGGCGCAGGGTGAAGGGCTAATCATCAATATCTCATCTTGGGCGGGTAAGCATGTGAGTGTGGTGACCGGACCGGCCTACACTGCCGCCAAACACGCCATGAATGCCATGAACGAAAGCATCAATATGGAGGCCGGCGTGCACGGCGTGCGTGCTTGCGCGGTTTGTCCCGGCGAGGTGGCGACCCCGATCTTGGACAATCGGCCAGTGCCGGTCTCTGCTGAAGATCGGGCGCAAATGGTGCAGCCCGAAGACTGCGGCGAGTTGATTCGATTTTTGGCTCAGATGCCCAATCACGTCTGCATTAACGATCTGACCATCAGTCCGACGTTCAACCGAGGCTATGTGGCGCAAGCGCGAGGGCTGGAAAAACTCTAACGCGGAACGCCTCAGCGTACGACGTGGCGATATTGACTCAGTTCATTGCACTGATGGCGGGCAGCAGCTGCTCGACCATCAGCTGAGTCTGTTCCACCATGTCGGCGGCGCCCATGGCGATGGGGCGCAGGATGAATTTGTGTGCTCCGGCGCGATGAAAGTCCTCTACTAAGGCCATCATCTCCTCTACGCCGCCGACGGCACTGTAGCCCTTGGGCTGTTTGCCCAGTCGTTTTTCCAGAACCGCATGGTGTCGCTGCACGACTGGATCATCGACGCTGCCAAAGCGAAAACCGAATCCGGCACCGAAGTGATCGTCGTCAATTTTTCGATTTAACTCTGCCGCGCGTTTTTTTATAGCGGTGATCACCGGTTCGATTTCGGCTGCAGTCTCAATCCCTGCCTGCCAACCGGTACCCCATCTGGCGGTACGTTCAATGGCTGCTGGCGCCGAGCCACCCACCCAGAGTGGCATTGGGCTTTGCACGGGTTTGGGGGCAATGGTGGCGTCTTCCAGGCGGTAGTATTCGCCCTCAAAATTGACGCTGTCCTCGCTCCATAGGCGGGCCATGATTTGCAGACCCTCGGCGGTGCGCCTGCCGCGGCCCTTGGTGTCTCGGCCAGTGGCGATAAAGTCCCGAGAAAAGGCACTGCCGACGCCGAAGGCTGGCAGCAGTCGACCGTTGGACAATACATCGATGGTGGCGCAAGCCTTAGCCATCAATACCGGGTCGCGAAGCGCCATGCTGGCTACGTTCATCCCGAATTTCAGACGTTTGCTGCCACCGGCTAATGCGGCCATAACGCTCATGGTTTCCAGATTCGGTGTTTTCTCGATGATGCGGTCGCTCTGCCAGATGGAATCCACGCCACCGTTGTCGCACAGACTGACCCACTCCCAGAAGCCGTTGCCATCTTCAAAAGTGAAATTCGCAATACCAATACCTGCGCCGATGGTCATGATGCTCTCCGCTGCTCTGCCCAAAACTCGAGCTGCCCAGCTTATCAGTTCATCTGGCCTCGTATAGTGTGAGGAACGGCAAGGGAGGGGGCGGGTAGGCAGTGTCGATGTGGCCTCGGAAAAGCCAAACGCGTTACCCTTCGCCATGAAACGTGGAAAACAGTTCTTATGAGTACAACGTCAACAGACGACGACATGGGTGTGGGGTTGGTTGGTGACATCGGCGCGACAAACGCTCGATTCCGTCTGGTCAGCCGCCGGCATGAGTGGATCAGCGATTTGCTCGTGCTGCCGACCACTCAGTTCAACGATGGTGCGGACGTCTTACGTGCCGTTCGTGCTCACTTTGAGATCCCGTCAGTCGCTCAGTGCGTGCTGGCGGTCGCAGGGCCGGTGAGTGGCGACGGTTTGTCCGTGCGCGTGGTCAATACCGGACTGATGTTCAACCAGCGCGCGCTGCAGGAGGTCTTGGGCGTATCCCCTGTGTTCTGCAACGACTTCTTTGTTCAGGCTCAGTCAGTGCCCTACCTCAAGGCACTGGTGCAGATTGGTGGAGACAAGGATGCGGCAGGGGTTAAGGCGATTTTGGGCCCGGGATCAGGTCTGGGTATGGCAGCCTTGGTGCCGAATGACGCCGGTAAGCTGACGGTCTTGTCATCGGAAGGCGGTCATGGCGATCTGGCCCCGGGTTCTTTCTTGGAGGCAGAGCTTTGGTCTGTATTGGCCCAAACGCATCAGCATGTAAGCTGGGAGACCGTGCTCAGCGGGCCAGGTATCGTCAATCTGTATCAGGCCATGAGCAGCATCTGGGGCATGGAAGCGGTACCGAAATCCGCCGAAGAGATTGTCCAGCAAGGTTTGGCCGCTGAACCACTGTGCCATCAGACTCTGGAAACGTTCGCGGGTTTGCTGGGTGGGGCCGCGGGCAATCTGGCCCTAACCGTGGGGGCACGCGGCGGCGTGTACATCAGTGGCGGCATCGCACCGAAGTTGGCGGACATGCTGCCCACGAGTCCACTACGCAGGCGATTTGATGAGCGCGGCGACTTGTCGGACTATGCCAGAGCCATTCCCCTTTATCTGGTCATGGATGAGCACCCGGGGCTGTTGGGAGCCCGACAGACGCTCATGGACCTGTAGCCTAGTCACCGGCTTGGGTTCGGCCTCTGTCTTGTATCTGCTGTCTGCGTGAGGCGACTTGTTCGGATGGTCGTTGATTTTTTGCGTGGGCGCGGTTCGCGGTATTTTCGATGCCGAGTCCCTCATCCAACGTTGCCGCCCAGCCTTCATCCATAATGCGTCGTATTTCGGCGCGCGTGACCGGTTCGGTGGACACGATGTCACGGGCCAGACGTTCGCAGGTCGGCAGCAGTTCGTCGGCGCTGACGACTTTGTTTACGAGGCCCCAAGCGCAGGCCGTGTCGGCATCAAGGTAGTTGCCCGTCAGGCTCAGTTCCTTGGCTCGATTGATTCCGATGAGTCGAGGCAGCCGTTGAGAAAGGCCCCACCCGGGCACGACGCCAACCCGAGCATGGGTGTCGGCGAAGCGAGCGTTGGGGCTGGCGATCAAAAAGTCGCACATCAAAGCGATTTCAAAGCCGCCGGTAATCGCGAAACCGTTTATGGCACCAATAACGGGTTTGCCCACACTGGCGACGGCTTCACCCAAATCGCGATCGGTTATCGCGTCGTTTTTGCTGGACTGGGTTTCACCGCCCAACTCTTTCAAGTCCAGGCCAACGGTAAAGGCACGCCCGGCACCGGTCAGAATGATGACCTGGGTGTCCGCATCGTCGCGCAGTTGGCAGAAGGTTTCTGCCAAGGTTTGTCGCAGCGCGCCGGATAGCGCGTTGAGAGCCTCGGGTCGATTGAGGGTAACCGTCGTAACGCCCTGACTTTTCGCAATCAGTACCAAATCCGTCGTCATCGTTTGTGCTCCTGCTGAGAATCCGAAAATCTTATCGAAAGGGGGAGTGTGGGCGCACCTTGACCATCAGGCAAATTGAGTGATTCGTGCTTGCCTAGAGTGGCTCTATTTGTCCGTTAGGCGTAACTTAACTAAATCGCCTCAGTTCACAAAAGGCGCTTTTAGGGCACTGATGAACCGGATGTCACAGAGTAAACGTAGGTTAACTCAGGCCGTTGCTGCGGCGACTGTATGGATGATTGCGCTACTGACGGCGATGCCGTTGGTGCAAGCGGACCAGAACGACTACGCCGACGCCTGGGGACCACGTCTTAAAGTGCCCATGCCCCTACTGTCTGCTCCAGATCAGGATGGCGTGCGACAGAATCTGGCGAGCCTCACCGGTGAAAATGGCTTGCTGGTGCTGTTTAATCGCTCGGCGGTTTGGTGACCTTACTGCAAACGCCAGTTCGTGGAACTGGCTTCGTGGCAAAAACAATTCGACGGTCTGGGCGTCAATGTGGCCGGCATGACTTACGACTCGGTTGTGGATCTAAAGGCTTTTCACGACAAAGTGTCGCTGGGCTATCCGCTACTGCACGATGAAGCGGCTGCCCACGTGACTGCTCTAGGTATCCTTAACGAGGAATATCCGGAAGGACATCGCGCTTTCGGCATACCGCATCCGGGTGCTTTGCTGTTGGATGCGAATGGTGTGGTGCGCGGAAAGTTCGCCATCGCCGGATACAAAGAGCGACCCTCGTTTGAGGTGATGTTGCAGGCGGCATCAGAACTGGTGCAGAAATAATGGAATCAATTTTTGCCGTTGTCGTCGTTTTAGGGCGATAAATGTATATGCCATCGACGTTTCAAGGTTGATTTACACCAGCGGCATTGTTTTCATTGCGACAGAAACACGTCTACAAGGATCCGAACACCGATGAACACGCTCCGTCACCTGCGCGCGGTTAAGGTAAGGGATTGTTTGGTACTGGCCTGCGCGATGCTGCTCAGTGGATGCGCCAGTATCGTTGGTTCGTTAACCAGCGGAGTGGCGGCGAATTTGTCGACGGCGATTTTGGATAGCGACGATCCGGCGATGATCCGTGATGGCGCGCCGGCTTACTTGATTTTAATCGACTCGCTGTTGGCGGGGTCTCCGGACAGCCCGCAATTATTGGCGCAGTCCGCCGAGTTGCATTCGGCCTACGCGGGCGCCTTCGTTGACGAGCCTGAACGGGCGAGACAGTTGCACAACAAAGCCAAGACGCAGATGTTGTATGCGACCTGTCTGTCGCTCAAAGACGCCTGCGGATTAGAGCGTCGTCCGTTCCAAGAATTTTCCGCCTGGGTTGATGCCCAAGGCCCCAAAAGCGTGCCAACCCTTTATAATTTGGGCAGCATTTGGGCCGGATGGATTCAGGCCAATAGCGCCGATTTCGGAGCGGTCGGCCAATTGGGTAGAGCCAAGGCGCTGATTCAGCGTGTGGCCGAACTCGAACCGCAACACGCGAACGGCGGTGCTTTTTTGTACCTTGGTGTTTTTGAAACCCTGCTGCCGCCGGCGATGGGTGGTCGGCCGGAACTGGGTAAACAGCATTTCGAGCGGGCACTGCAAATTTCTGAAGAGCGAAACTTGATGGTGAAGGTCATGCTGGCAGACCAATACGGTCGTCTGATGTTTGATCGGGAACTGCACGACAGGTTGCTGCAAGAGGTGATGGCTGCGGATGTTCAGGCACCGGGACTGACCCTGATGAATACCGTAGCGAAAGAAAGAGCCGAGCAATTGTTGGATAGTGGCGATGATTATTTTTAGGAAGCAACGGATGGGCATTTCAAGCAACTGGGCGGCAAAGGTTGGGGCGATGATTGCTCTGTTGGTGTTAGGCGTGACAGCCCAAGCAGCGACCACGCTGAAAATTGCCACGCTATCGCCGGAGGGCACCGGCTGGATGATCGAACTACGCCAAGCCGCCAAGGCCATTCGTGAACGCACGAACGATCAGGTCAAGCTGAAGATTTATCCCGGTGGGGTGATGGGCGATGACAAGGCCGTACTGCGTAAACTGCGGGTCGGCCAACTGCACGGTGCAGCAATGACGTCAGGCGGCGTAATGCAGCCTTATCCAGATATCGCACTCTACAACCTGCCCTTGGTGTTTCGTGACTCTGCTGAAGTGGACTATGTTCGGGCGCGATTGGACAAAAAGCTGATGGCCGGTCTGCGCGAGCAAAAGTTTGTCGGTTTCGGCCTGGCCGAAGTGGGTTTTGCCTATCCCATGATGAAGGACCCGGTTACGTCGGTGGCGGGCTTCCAAGATCGTCGGGTGTGGGCACCGGACAATGATCCTGGCGCGCTCAAGGCGTACTCGTCGTTTAACATCACCCCCATTCCGTTGCCCATCGCCGATGTCCTGACCGGCTTGCAGACAGGGCTCATTGACAGCATTGGGTCGCCGCCCATTGGTGCCATCGCACTGCAATGGCATACCCAAGTGGATTACGCCCTAGACCTTCCCTTGATGTACGTCTACGGCTTGTTCGCGATCACCGAACGCGCCTTTAATCGCATGAACGAAAGCGAGCAAGCCATTGTCACGGAAGAGCTCAGCGCCGCGGTTGCCCGAGTCGATGCAGCGTCGAGAAAAGACAATGACGCCGCGAATCAGGCACTGGTCGATCAGGGTTTGCAATGGTTGCAGCCGTCGGATGCAGAGCGCGCTGAATGGTACGGCATTGCCGATGGTGCCAATCAGCGGCTGAAAGCGAACGAATACGTCTCTGCTGCCATGTTCGACGAGCTGATAGCGTTGCTGCAGGAATATCGCAGCGCCCAAAACGTCAACCCGTAACATGACATCTCAGCCCGATACACAGTTCGAGTCACCGTTGACTCGAACTCTGGCCATGCTGCGACGAATCGAAGACAGCATCTTGGTGTTGTTGCTGATGACCATGATCGGTGTAGCTGCCAGTCAGGTAGTGCTGCGCAACTTCTTCGATGCGGGGCTGTATTGGGGCGATTCCTTGGTTCGGGTGACTGTACTTTGGGTGGCGTTGGTCGGAGCCATGGTGGCGTCACGGGATGACAGTCACATTCGTATCGATTTGCTCAGTCGTCTGATCAAGCCCAAGGATCAACAGTGGTTGGTCAGATCGACCCATTTGTTCACCTGTGTGGTGCTTGGATTGTTCACTTGGGGCAGTGGCCAGTTTGTGTATTACGAATACGTCGACAGCGCCATCGCCTTTGGCAATGTGCCGGCTTGGATCTGCGAGATCATTATGCCTATTGGTGGCGGTGTCATGGCCCTGCGCTATCTTCTACTGACGTTTAAATCGTGATCTGGCTTGGTATTGCGCTACTGCTGGCTATGGCGGTGCTCGGAGCGCCGTTGTTCGCTGTTATCATGGGCGCCGCGATGCTCGGCTTTTTCAGCGCCGACATCGATCTGGCGATTATCGCCATTGAGCTATACCGCATTGTCGACACGCCATTATTGGTCGCTTTACCGTTGTTTACCTTCAGCGGCTATTTGCTGAGCGAATCCAACACCTCCACTCGTCTGGTGAACTTGATGCAAAGCTTGTTTGGCTGGTTGCCCAGCGGATTGGCCGTCGTTGCATTCGTGGTCTGTGCGGTCTTCACTGCGTTAACCGGCGCATCCGGCGTTACCATCGTGGCCTTGGGTGCCTTGCTCTTACCGGCCCTCAAACAGGCGGGTTTTACCGAGAAGTTCAGTCTGGGTTTGGTAACCACATCCGGCAGTTTGGGTCTGCTTTTGGTGCCCTCGGTGCCCCTGATTTTGTACGGTGTGATCGCCCAACAGATTGATGTCGGCGAGTCTTTTACGATCGTTGAACTCTTTGTCGCCGGGGTGGTGCCCTTGTGTTTGATGCTGTCTCTGTTGATTGGCTGGACGTTGTGGCAACACCGTGGCGGGGTGATTCCTCGCATACCGTTTACGACACAGAATTTACGCAATGCGCTGTGGGCGGCCCGCTGGGAATTGCCCCTTCCCTTCGTCGTTTTGGGTGGCGTTTTCGGCGGCTACTTTGCGATCTCCGAGGCCGCAGCGGTGACCGCCGCCTATGTCGTCTTGGCCGAGGTTGTACTTTATAAAGAGGTCGCTTGGCGTCAGCTGTCGAAAGTTGCGGTGGAATCCATGGTGATGGTGGGCGGCATTTTGATGATTCTAGGCATCGCCTTAGCCTTTACCAATTTCTTGGTCGATGCCGAAGTGCCTCAGCAGTTGCTGGTGTTTATCAATCGCTACATCGAGGATCCGCTAAGCTTTCTGATCTTGCTCAATATTTTGCTTCTGATTCTGGGGGCCATGCTGGATATTTTTTCGGCTCTTGTGATCATGGTGCCGCTGCTGCTCCCGGTAGCCGTGGGCTATGGCATTCACCCGGTGCATTTAGGCATCATCTTTCTCGCGAATATGCAGATCGGCTACTTCACGCCGCCGGTGGGTATGAATTTGTTTATCGCCAGCTATCGGTTCAAGAAGCCCTTAACAGAGCTGTATTCTGCGACTCTGCCGTTCTTGCTGGTGCTGCTGCTGGCGTTGATGCTGATCACGTACTTCCCGCAGCTGAGCCTTTGGCACCTCGACACCTAGCGAAGCACCGTAGATATGAGCAACCACTCCTTTGATTTGTCCGTTGACGGCCAAGGTCTTTACGACATCACGTCTCAGGTTGCCGCGGCGGTGGCGCAAAGCGGCGTCGGTGATGGACTGGCGACAGTCTTTATCCAGCACACGTCGGCCAGTTTGCTGATTCAGGAGAACGCAGACTCGGCAGTGCAAGTTGATCTGCAAAATTGGTTGTCGCGCTTGGTACCAGAGCTGGATTCGCTTTATACCCACACCGAAGAAGGTCCGGATGACATGCCCGCTCACATCAAGGGGGCGCTCACGGCGGTGCAAGTGGCTGTGCCGGTGATTGAAGGCAGGCTAGCCTTGGGTGTTTGGCAGGGTATTTACCTGTGGGAGCACCGTCACAGTGCTCGAACTCGATCTATTGTGGTGAACGTGCTTGGCGAGGCCCCGGCGAACTAAAGATTTTCGCGAATCTCGTCCATCCACTTTTTGTGGCCGTCTGGATCGAGAATCATGCTGGAGAAATACTGCAGCAAGTCTTTGTGGGTCTGGTTCAGCTTGGCTTCTAGCATGGCCTGTTCCCCTGCTTTGCTGCTGATAAAGCTGAATACCGTCGTTAGGTCTTCCTCTTGGCCCAGTACGTCTTTGATTTCCGCAACCACTAAGTCATGCAGTTCTTCGAGATCCTCTTCCTCAATGCCGGCTTCACCCGGCGAGAGTACGACGTTAGACCAGAGCGTCGCGACGTAGACCTGATACAGGCTGCGGTCGATGAAGCGCTCCACCACCGTCGAGCGTTCTTTGATGTCCGCAAAGACGGGTTCGAAGGCGTAACTGAGTTCGGTTGGGTTAAGCATGAGCAGATGGTGCCATACCTGCGGTGTCAGCTCTATGGTCGGCGTGGTGGCTGTACAACTTTCGACCCAATGACAAGATTGCATCAACCTGCGCCGCTCAGTAGTGTGATCCGGTTAAAGGTCAATGAAGGAGAGAGGCGGTGTTGCAATTCGATCGGGTGAGTTTGGATGCTGAGTCCCAGGTGCTTCGTCAACAAGTGCGGGATTTCATCGAGGACAATCGGGCTCATTTACCCAAGCCTAATTCGGATTTTGTGACCGGTCATGACCCGGAGTTTTCACAAAAGCTAGGGGAGCAAGGCTGGATCGGCATGACCTGGCCAGAGGCCTTTGGTGGCAGCGATAAAACCAATTTCGAACGTCTGGTGGTGACCGAAGAGCTGCTTGCTGCCGGCGCGCCGGTGAGCGCGCACTGGATTGCCGATCGCCAAAGTGGTCCGTTGTTGCTGCGTTTTGGAACTGAAGAGCAGCGCCAGAAGTACCTGCCGGGGATTGCCCGTGGCGAAAGCTATTTCTCGATCGGTATGAGCGAGCCGGACACCGGATCTGATTTGGCTTCGGTGCGGACCACTGCCACCGCTGAAGGGGATGCGTACCGCATCAATGGAACCAAAATATGGACTACGGACGCCCACCGGAATCACTACATTATTTGCTTAGTGCGCACTGATACGGCCTCGGAAAACCGCCACGCGGGTTTTTCTCAGATCATTGTTGATTTGAAAAACGATGGCGCCAAGGTGCGGCCGATTCGCAACATGGCGGGTGGTGAAGATTTTAACGAAGTGGTGTTCGACAACGTGTTGGTACCTAAGGATCGCATTGTTGGCGAGCCGGGTAATGGTTGGCAGCAGGTCACATCCGAGTTGGCTTATGAGCGCAGCGGACCGGAGCGGTTCTTGTCGTCCTTCCGTGTCTTCGTGGAGCTGGTGCGGATCTGTGGTGATAACCCGTCGCCGCATCAAGCGGCCGCCATTGGCCGTATCGCATCGCACTTTATGACGCTGCGGCGCATGTCGTTGTCTGTTGCCGGCATGTTGGAGGCAGGCAAGGACGTGGGTGTGGAAGCGGCGCTGGTCAAAGAACTGGGCAATAACTTCGAAAAAGTACTGCCGGAAATTGCACGCTTGGTGGTGCCCGACCTCAGTGCCGTGGATGCAGAGCGTCAGCGCTTATTCCGGGAAACCTTCGAAGAGACACTGATGCTGTCACCGTCGTTCACGTTACGGGGGGGGACACGAGAGATTTTGCGCGGCGTGATCGCCCGCGGCTTAGGCTTGCGGTAAGGGGCGCGGGAGAAACATCATGGATACACAACAACTCATTATCGATACCGCAGAGAAAATCTTCACCGATCACTGCGACAAGGCACTGTGGGATGCCACCGAACAAGGGGCCTTTCCCACCGAACTCTGGCAGCAAATTGTCGACAATGGCTTTCATCAGCTTGGTGCCGTGAACAGCGGTACCGAGACCAGAGATCTGTTTGCCTTTCTGAAAGTGTGTGGACGCTTTGCGGTGCCATTGCCGATGGCTGAGATTTTGCTCGCCAATCAATGGCTGGGCACACGTGCACCAGCCGAAGGGTTTGCCAGTATTGGCGCGCAAGCCGCCGACAGTTTGGTGCAGGTAGCTTGGGGTCGTAAGGCCGCGATAGTGCTTGGCATAGCCTCAGACAGCTACGAGGTCAATGTGCACAATGCGGCGACCGTTAGTGGAGAAGGCACTAACCTGGCGGGAGAAGCGCGAGACACCTTGGTGGTCGATGCAGTAGAACAACAGATCCAGCTTACGGATGCGCCCTATGCCCAGCTTGCGCTGGCTCGGGTGAATTTGATGGCTGGTTGCCTCCAGGCAGTGCTGGATCTTGGCCTGCAGTTTGCTGCCGAGCGTAGCCAATTCGGACGCTCTATCAGCAAGTTTCAGGCGATTCAGCATGCCTTGGCCGTGGTCGCTGCCGAGGTGGCGGCGTCCCAACGGGCGGCTGATGCCGGCGTCGACGCCATGGGCACCGAGCGCTTCGAGCAAGAAGTGGCTGCGGCCAAGGCCCGTGTAGGTGAGGCGGTGGGTATTGTCGCCGAGCAAGTGCATCAGGTGCACGGCGCGATGGGTTATACCTACGAACATCGCTTACACCACTTCACACGCAGACTCTGGGCCTGGCGGGACGAGTGGGGCAACGAGTTTTATTGGCAAGCTAAGCTGGGCCAGCATTTGGCAGGCTTGGGTGCCGACAAGGTATGGGGTTATATCGCCACGCCGAGTTAGGCTTTGACCTGCTCCGGCGAGGTAGTAAGGGCGCTCAAGCGTATAAGGCGAGGGTCGTCCTTACCCAGATAGTGAGTGATCACACCACGAACAAAGGCAAGGTCTAGAGTACCTGCAGCCCACATGGCTTCCAGATCGGCCCAGTCCTTGGTGCGGTCAAAAAACACTTTGAACACTGCCAGATCCTGGCAGCTGATGAACGGCACCCGGGTGCCGGCAAAGTCTTCCCAGTGAATCCGGTGCAACAATTGGTCGTGGTAGTCGGTACTGTTGAAAAACAGATCCAGCGGGGTGCCGTCCCACCAAAGCCGGTGCTGCAGATCGCGCCTCAGGCGTTTGATATCCGTCTTGTTCCACGACACGTTTGCGGGCAATGCCGCGAGTACCGATTCAATCTGCTCTTGACCAACGAATAAGTTCACATCGATATCGATGGTGCCTCGTGCGCTACCCGTGCACCACGCCAGCGCCAACGCTCCGCCAAAAGCATGAGGCACCTGGGCGGCGGCCAAGGCGTCATGGCAGGCTCGGATTTTTTCCACTAGGTTCATCGGCTTGGGCTCAGGCCGTGTGCGGAAAAATGGGCAGTGTCACTATTTTGTCGTGGCGAACAGGGAATTGCTCTGCCAAGGTGAGTACGTCGGCCAATTCCTCGCCTCTTGGTACGCCATTGCTGAAGCGGATGCGGGGACGCAGCGTAATGTCCATCGAGTAACCGCAGGCACCAATGATTCGCTCCAAGGTTGTCGTGGTCGGGCATTTCGCGCCCTTGAGATAGGCATTGAGTGTGGCGTGAGAAGTGTTCGCCTGCTTGGCGAGCTGGCGCAGACTTAAGCCACTGTCTTGCCATGCTTTGCGCAGCATTTTGCTGGCGAGGCCGTGAGAAGAATGGGTCATTGAGTCACCTATAATGGTATTCAATTGAATACCATTATAGGGAGGCAGTGCTCCGTCTGTAAACCCCGTAAGCGCCTTGGACAGCGCTAGAAGTTAACGATCATCTTGCCGGTATTGGCGCCGGTGAACAAACCGATAAAGGCATCGGGTGCCTGATCGATACCCTCGTAGATCGTTTCCTTGGTGGTGACTTCTCCGCTGGCTACCCACTTTTCCATATCGGCACGGAATTGGGGTGCCATATGCGCGAAATTGCTGACGATAAACCCGCGCAGTGTGAGACCTAGACCAATGGCCATGGACAAATTGTTTGGGCCCGGGCGGGCTTCGGTGTCGTTGTAGGTGGCAATGGCGCCACACAGGGGGATACGTCCGTTGGGTCGCATGCACATAATCGCTGCCTGCAGATGCTCGGCACCCACGTTGTCGAAATACACGTCAATGCCCGCAGGTGCGGCTTCTTTCAAGTGCCCAACAATGCTGCCGTCGTTGTAGTTAAAAGCATAGTCAAATCCCAACTCGTCTTTAAGCAGCTGGGCTTTGTCGTCGGAGCCTGCGCTACCGATGACCGTGCAGCCTTTAAGTTTGGCAATTTGTCCAACGATACTGCCCACAGCGCCGGCGGCACCGGAGACAAATACTGTTTCGCCGTCTTTTAACGCACCGACTTCCAGTAACCCGACATAGGCCGTCATCCCTGGCATGCCAATCGCACCAATGTACTGAGAGGGAGCTGCGGCAATGTCACCCAGGCGCTCAATGCCTTCAGTCGATGCGGTGAAAGCCTCACGCCAGCCCCAACTGCTGGAGACATAGTCACCCTCGTTAAAGTCAGGGTGCGCAGAGGCGGTGACCTGGCCGATACAGCCGCCGGTTAGCACTTCACCGATCTGAAAGGGCGGTACGTAGGACTTGCGGTCGTACATGCGTCCGCGCATGTAGGGATCGACGGACATGCTGACGTTTTTGACCTGTATTTCGCCGTCCTTAGGTTCTGGGACGTCGATTTCAATGATTTCAAAATCGTCTGTCTTTGGCATACCCACCGGGCGGGACTTCAGGGCTACTGCGCGTGCTTTCATCTTTTCTCTCTTGGTTTGATGGTCTGGTTGAATTTTTCCAATGTCTGTTTATTCGTTGCTGATATCGATTTCTTGGCAGGTAATGAATTCTAGGAGGGCTGCTTGACCGTTGCGGGTCGCCTCGATGCCGCGTTCCAGTGCCGCGACGATGTCGTTGGGGTCCGTCACCCGCTCCCCGTAACCGCCAAAGGCTTTCGCCATGTCGGCGTAGTGCCCGGATATTTCAATGGCCCCGTACTTTTCTTGGGATACCGGCATGATCGGAATTTCGATGGCCATCGAAAAATTGTTGAACAAAATCGACAGAATGGGAATGTTCTCGCGCACGGCGGTTTCAAAGTCCATGCCGGTAAAGCCGATGGCCGCGTCGCCCCAGACGTTAATGCACAGCTTCTCCGGTGCCGCCAGCTTGGCGCCCATGGCCAAACCCAAGCCATAGCCAAGTTGGGTTGTCTTGCCCCAGCCAATGTAGGACAGCGGCGTGGTGGATTCCCAAAACGGCGTGGTCTGATCTCGCGGGCTGCCCGCGTCATGGGTAATGACCACATTGTCTTTGTCCACCATGCGATCCAATTCGGCGATGACCCGATAAGGATTGATTGGCGTGTCGTTGCTGGTCAGCTTGGGTAGCCATTCGCTGCGCCATTCGGCCTTGATCGCCGCAATGTTCTCGGGTTCATTTGCGCGTTTTTCGGCTGGCGCCTTGGAGTAGGTTTCCATGGCCGAGTTCAAGGCTTGCAGGGTCAGCTTGGCGTCGCCAATCAAACCGTGTTGTGCGGGGACGTCTTTGTTCAAGTCTATGGGGTCTAAGGTAGCGTGAATGATGGTTTTCGAACCGTCTTTGTTGGCAGGCATCGGCACGCCGAAAGCCGTTAAAGCAAACGACACGCCGATGCCGAAGATGACATCGGCATCCGCTAAGTATTTTTTCACCTGTCGTGCATTAGCCCGACCACCGCTCCCCAAGGACAGGGGATGGTTTTCTGGAAAGGCGCTCTTACCTTCAATGCTGGTGGTGACAGGAATGTTCCACGCTTCGGCCAATACCTTCAGCTCATCCCAGGCCTTGGCATAGTGCACGCCCTGTCCTGCGTAGATCACGGGTCGTTCCGCGCTTGCCAATGCGTTAGCCGCTGCTGCGATATCGTCTGGCGCGGGTGCCGTCTTGGCGCTGTAGGACGGTACGTAAGTCCAGTTATCTGGTACGTCTTCGTTCATCACGTCCAGCGGCACTTCCAGCATGACCGGCCCGGGCCGACCGTTACGCAGTTGAAAAAAGGCACGGCGCAATACTTCGGGTACGGCCTTGCCCATGGTGATGGGCTCAGCCCATTTGGTGATGTGCTGCATGTTCAGCGTGGAATTAAAGTTCGGATAGTAGTGGGCCAAGCGGCGGGGATAGCCGGCCGGAATGACCAGAATGGGAACCGATTCGGAGTAGGCCTGCGCCACGCCGCCAAAAGCGTTTTCCGCCCCGGGGCCATGCTGCATACAAAACACGCCGATCTTGTCGCCGGACGAGAGGCGAGAATACGCGTCCGCCATATGCAGGCCAATACGTTCCTGACGAACGATAACAGTTCGAATATCGAGTTTCGCGGCAGCTTCGATAAGTGGGTTAACCGGATACGCAAACAGCGTATCGATTCCTTCAGCCTTCATCGCATGGGCGATGGCATCAACTACGTTCATGGTGCTCTCCTCCAGTGGATCATGCATGTTGCCAAAGTGCGGGCAGATGAGCCAATGCGGATCTGAGCCGCAAACGCGAGGGATTTTGTAGCGATGTCTTTTTCTCACGACGTCTAGGTACGCTTAATGTGCGATGACGTGGGATTGGACAGGTGTGATTCTCTTTGGCCCTGCTTTCTTCACGATGAGCGGAAGCAAGCCGCAGGCGTTTAGACTTGATTGGTCTTGCAGATAAGATTCATCGTCTGAAACAACGAACACAAAAAAGGGCGGTCAACCGCCCTTTTCTTGGCCCAGTCAAACTGGGTAACGGTAAAACAGTTTAGAACTGGTTCATCGTGTTGGCAGCACCGCCGGCAAGCAGTGCTTTCTCGCCAAGAAAGTACTCTTTGTGGTCATCGCCCACGTTTGAGCCAGCAAGGTCTTGGTGCTTCACGGAAGCGAGGTTCTTGCGAATTTCCTGACGCTGTACGTCGCGTACGTAGGCCAGCATGCCAAGATCACCAAAGTATCCCTCAGACAGTACGTCAGTAGACAGCGCTGCGGTGTGATAGGTCGGTAGCGTAATCAGGTGATGGAAAATACCGGCTTCACGAGCAGAGTCCGCTTGGAACGTACGAACCAGTGCGTCGGCTGCGTCAGAGAGCTCAGTACCATCGATGGCGACATCCATCAGAGCCATCGGATCTTCGGCTGGGTTCGGGTATGCAGATACGTCCTTACCTTCGGCTTTCCATTCGGTATAGACCTGCTCTCGGAACTTCAGTGTCCAGTTGAATGATGGTGAGTTGTTGTACACCAGTTTGGCTTCTGGGCGCACTTTACGCACTTCGTTCACCATGGCGGCAATCTGCTCGACGTTCGGCTTCTCAGTCTCGATCCACAGCAAGTCTGCGCCGTGTTCTAGGCTGGTGATGCAGTCGAGTACAACGCGGTCAAAACCGGTGTCTTCTTTAAACGCGTACAAGCCATTGTCCAAGCGCTTTGGCTTCGCCAGCTTACCGTTTGCGCGAATGGTGATGTCACCGTCCTGCAGTTCGGAAACGTCTTCGATGATTTCGGTATCGAGGAAGTCATTGTACTTGCTGCCGAGGTCTCCGGCCTGAATGGACACTGGCACCTTTTGAGTTAGACCTGCACCCAAGGAATCGGTCCGTGCAACGATAATGCCGTTGTCGATGCCCAACTCGAGGAAGGCGTAGCGCACTGCATTGATCTTGGAGACGAAGTCTTCGTGGGGCACGGTAACTTTACCGGCTTGGTGTCCACACTGCTTAGCGTCAGAGACTTGATTCTCGATCTGAATGGCACAAGCACCGGCTTCAATCATGCGCTTTGCTAGCAAATAGGTAGCTTCTTCGTTACCGAAGCCCGCGTCGATATCCGCAATGATCGGCACGACGTGGGTTTCGTAGCTGTCGATTCGCTGAATGATGGAATCTGCATCACCGCCATTGGCGCGCGCTTCGTCCAGTTCAACGAACATGTGGCGCAACTCGCGTGCATCAGCCTGCTTGAGGAAGGTATAAATCTCTTCGATCAGATCCGATACCGATGTCTTTTCGTGCATGCTCTGGTCAGGCAGCGGACCGAACTGGGAACGCAGTGCGGCAACCATCCAGCCAGACAGGTAGATGTAGCTGCGATCGGTGGTTTGCTGGTGCTTCTTGACGCTCATCATGACCTGCTGAGCGACGAAACCATGCCAGCAGCCCAGTGATTGCGTGTACTTGCTGGAATCGGCATCGTAGTTGGCCATGTCGCGACGCATGATGTCCGCCGTGTACTGGGCAATTTCCAAACCGGTTTTGAAGCGGTTTTGCAACTGCATACGCACGGCGTATTCGGCGTTGATAGCGCTCCACTCTTGTTTGGCGCCAATGGTCTGGCGAGTCTGTTCGATAAGGTCGAGATAAGACATGAAAGGTCCTCGATTGAAGTTCACGGGTTTGGGGTCTACTGCTTTGTCCTACGAGGAGCAAAGTAGCCCTGCAATGGCGCGGCATCCTAACCGTGAGGCACCCCGAATTAAAAGGAATAACTGACAAGCAATATATTCTTGGCGGGAAAAGCACCTGGACTGGTGGGGTACTTCTATTCGGCCCTGTTGGGGTGTTCGATCTCAATCCAGCCTAAGCGTCAATTCTCCGATGGTTCCGAACACCGCTCGATACTCGCCCGGTGCCCCCGGGTGCATGTTACCGATAGACCCGGTCATCAACACATGACCGGCGGCTAGGGTGTATCCCTGCGCCAGCACGGTGTTGATCAACCAGACTAGGGCATTCAGTTGGCCCTGCATGACGGTGCCTGCTGGCACGCTGTGCAATGTCTCTTGGGTGTCGCCTAGCCGCGTAAGAGATACCTCCAATGTGTCGATGTCCAACTCAGTTGGGTTCGCGCGGGGCTCTGCGGCAAGACAGCCATAGGATGCGGAATTGCTCGATATCAGGTCGATGCTGGACGGGCGCTGCTGTAGGTTGGGAGCCGCCAGTTCAATCATGCCTTGGCATTCGCCCACTGAGTCGAGCACAGTCTCCAAGTCAACGGGGTCGGTAATGGCCTTGCTCAGCGTAAACCCGAGTTCGGTTTCCAGTAGTATGGGACGGTCAGAGTGAACGGCGATCTGCGCATTGGTGCTTTGTGCCCCGTGTTGAAACAACGCGCCAATGATGGGCTCGTCGATGCCCATGGCTTGCTGTGCTGCCTGTGCGGTCAGGGCAGCCTTGTAGCCGTAAATGTCACCCCAGCCTCCATGAGTTTTTAGGCGTGCGACGAGCTGGCGCTGCAGGTCGTAGGCGGCCTCTGTGGTGATGTCTGGTTGAGTGAGGCTGATGTTTTCGATGGGCTTTGCCGCTAGGACGTTTTCGAGAGCGGCGTCGAGCCATTGATCATTGTTTGCTGTGTTCATGGGAAGTCCTACTCGTATTTCCTAAGAATGTGCGCCTTTTTGTGCGGGTTGGCCACACAGTTGCGTTAGTATCACGGGCAAGGGCGATAGGCACAATCCGGTTGTCTGCCCATCTGTCTTGTGATTTGTCCGAGAGTCCAACATGTCTGAAATGTCGCCCAGTCGTGCGAGCAAACTGCTCAAGGTGTTAGACCTGAAGCAGATCGAAGAAAACCTCTATCAGGGGCAAAACGAAACCGAAAACGGCAGCCGTTTGTTTGGTGGTCAAGTGTTGGCTCAAGCGTCTGCCGCTGCTTATCGCACCGTGGACAACGTGCATCTGCATTCGCTGCACGCGTACTTTTTGCGGCCAGGGCGCGTGGATCTTCCGGTTCTTTATGAGGTGGAACGTGTTCGGGATGGTCGGTCGTTTACCACGCGCCGAGTGGTCGCCATTCAAAAGGGTCAGGCTATTTTTAATATGGATGCCTCCTTTCAGGGCGATGAGGTCGGCTTGGAGCATAGCGCTCCCATGCCCAATGTGCCCATGCCCGACGAACTGCGTGAAGACGTCGAAGTGGCTCGCGAGTTAGGCGGGCCAAAGGCAGACCCGCGGATGAGCCCCATGGCCAAGGTGGATCGCCCGTTTCATTTGCGCTCGGTGTTTGAGCTGGGCAGCGAGGCTTGGGGTGAAGATCGCTTTTGGAATCCGACGTGGATTAAATTTCGCGAAGCGGTGTCACTGCCAAGTGCTATTGATGACCCAGAAGAAACTGCCTTCCGGTTGCAGGCGTTGTCTCGTTGTTTGATTGCGTACGCATCTGACATGGGCTTAGTCAGCACGGCCGTGTTACCCCACCAATCCGGCACCAGTCGCGGTGATGTGCAAATGGCCAGTCTGGATCACAGTTTGTGGATTCACCGCAGCGCATCACTGGATCAGTGGCTGCTGTTCCACAAGCGCACGTCCACAGCCCAAGGTTCCCGAGGCATGGTGCACTCGGAATTTTTCGGTGAAAACGGCACCTTGGTCGCCTCCATGACCCAAGAGGGTTTGCTGCGCAAACGCGGGGATACCTCTTAGTCCGCTAACAGTCAGAGTCTGGACGCAGAGTTCAGAAACAAAGATCAGAGCGCGCCGCTGCGGTAATCCCACTCGACTGGTGTGAATGCGATGGTTTCTCGCTGCATGGCAGTGGCCAGTGCCGCCAGCGTTTGATCGCTAAGGGGTATGTGGGTTGCATCTGCTACTGCCTGATTCCAAGTTGGGTCTACGGAATGCCATCGGCCATTGCGTAACATTTCGTTCCAGGCATGAAAACGGAAACCGGGGCTGGGCAGCGCGCTGTAGGCAATGCCATACACCGTGCGACTGGCAATGCCTTGGGTTCTGGCCAGCGTGGTGAATAGGTCCGCAAAATCCACGCATTCGCCGCGTCCGCGTTGCAATGAACCCAACACGGAACCCGCAGGCTGATTTTCAGCGTAGAGCAACTGGCTGCGGGTTAGGTCGATTAGCTGCTGTGAAGTCGAGAGCAGATCGTGGGGTGCCGTTGTCTCTTGGGATGCCAGCAGGTTGAGAATTTGCGGGTGCCCCACAGGCAATGTCAGCGATGCATCAAGAAATCCAAGTGCCTTATCGTTGGCGACTTTTGGGCTGGCTGTGGCACTTAGTGTATCGGGCAGGCCTTGCTGCTCCAGCGTCAGGGGCCCCAATGCATTGAGCGCCAAGGTCAACATGTCGAGGGTGTTGGGCTTGAGAAGGTCGGCTGTCAGCGGCGCGACTGCGGTATTGACTGTCCATTGAGCTGTTTGTGGAACGATCAATTGATGCAACGTGTCTTGGTGTTGCTGGGTCAGACGAAAGCTGAACTGATGCGGCACGGTGAAGCGGATCAACCGTCGCTGAGTATCCAGTTCGGTCATGCTGTCATCGTCTTCGGATCTTAGGATGAAGCCCCGGGGGCTCCGCTGATCGAGCTGGTGTTCGCGCTCACTCACGCGCAGTTGTTGTATGTCCAAGTAGCGGGATGTCACGAAGCTGCCGATTGGGGTCTGTCCCGTGAGCTGTCGCTCTAAACTCAACTGATCATTGAGTGTGAACGTCCAGTCGTGGGTGCTGCGTTCTGTGGTTTTGTTTGCCGTCGCGCCAGGTCCTGTTGGGGCATCTTCTGTCGCCGCATTTCGCTGGATGCTGGCCGCATAGCCGCGGTGGATTTTTTCTAGGGAGACCTGTTGTTCTACCGTCTGGCTCCGATGTTTGAAGTCAGCGCTGATCAGGGCGTAGGGCGAACTGCCGGAAAACACCATTACCTGAGTGGAGGTATACGTCGGCGCGTTGAGCATGTCGACCTTCAAATTCTGGCTCAGTTCCCAATGATCATCTGTTGTTCGCCGTGTGGACGTCTGCAGATAGCCAACGGGTCGGCCTTGCTGCAGCACCTCATAGGTACGCTGCCCCAGCTGGTTGCTCATTAGGCCATCCAGCTCGCTGGGGGCGAATTGGGCAGTGAGCCAAAACAAGACAAGTGCCGTGGTCACGGCAAAGCCGGTTATTTTCAGGTGCGTCAGCATGAATTGGTGTCTACCGGCCGGACCGCTGGGAAAAGGATTCGAAATTTCTGTCGGCAAACATGGTTTTTCCTGCTCGTACCTTTCACAATTGCGGATCGGTCAGTTTAGACACTGGCTTCATTTCTCATACTTAAGGCAGTAATGGATAACGAAACCACGGATTTTATTCGTCAGCGCATTGAGACGGATTTGGCAGAAAACGCTCTGACGCAAGGCGTGATCACACGATTCCCACCGGAGCCTAACGGATTTTTGCACATTGGCCACGCCAAGAGTATCTGTCTGAACTTCGGTGTTGCCCAGGAATACGGCGGCGAGACGTTTTTGCGCTTCGACGACACCAATCCGGTAAAAGAAAGCAACGAGTTCGTCGAGTCAATTCAGCGCGATGTGGCGTGGCTGGGGTTTCAGTGGAAGGCGATTACCCATGCCTCAGACTACTTCGAGCAAATTTATCAGTTTGCCGAAGCCCTGATTCGCGACGGCAAAGCCTACATCTGTTCCTTGAATCCTGAACAGATACGCACTACCCGAGGCACCTTGACCGAGCCGGGTGAAAACAGCCCCTACCGTGATCGAACGGTTGAGGAAAATTTGGATCTGTTTCAGCGCATGCGCGCCGGTGAGTTCCCCGACGGTAGCCATGTGGCGCGACTAAAAATTGATATGGCGTCGCCCAATCTGAACATGCGCGACCCGGTGATTTATCGTATTCGCCATGCGACTCACCAGCGCACGGGTGATGCTTGGTGTATTTACCCCATGTACGACTTTACGCACGGGATTTGCGACGCCATCGAGCATATTTCTCACTCGCTGTGCACGCTGGAGTTTGCCGACCACCGCCCGCTTTACGACTGGGTATTGGACAACATCGCCATTAATTATCACCCGCCACAGATCGAATTTTCTCGCTTGGGTCTGGAATATACGGTGATGAGTAAGCGGCTGTTGCACCGCCTCGTAGACGAGCAGTTGGTCAGCGGCTGGGACGATCCTCGCATGCCGACGCTGGCGGGTTTGCGCCGCAGAGGGGTGCCTGCCAGTGCGATTCGAGAGTTTTGTCAGCGTATTGGTGTGACGAAGCAAGACAATGTGATTGAGATGAACCTGCTGGATTTTTGTATTCGTCAGGATCTTGAGGCCAGTGCGCCTCGGGGCATGGCGGTACTGAACCCGCTGAAGGTGGTGTTGAGCAACTATGAGGGTAGCGAAACCCTAGACGGGCCTTGGCATGCGCAGAACGACACATTGGGTCGTCGCGAACTGCCCTTTAGTGCGCAAATTTTTATTGAACAAGATGATTTTGCGGTGGAGCCGCCGGCCAAGTGGAAACGGCTGTCTCCGGGCCAAATGGTGCGCCTGCGATATGCGTACATCATCCGCTGTGACGAGGTGATCGAAGACGAGCAGGGCCGTGTTGTGCAGCTGAACTGCACCTACTTTGCGGATTCTAAGAGTGGACAAGACACCTCGGGCCTAAAACCCAAGGGTGTCGTGCATTGGGTTGATGCTCACGCCGGTGTGCCTGTTCGTGTGATGGACTACGGCCGGTTGTTCAAGGTGCCGAACCCATCGTCGCAAACCTTTTTGGATGACATCGATATAGAATCTTTGACGGTGTTGGAGGCAGTAGCAGAGCCTGCGATGATGAATCATGAGGCCCAGCGCTTTCAGTTCGAGCGTCAGGGCTATTTTTGCAAGGATGTTGCCAGTGCCGACGGCACCCCGGTGTTCAACAAAACCGTGAGTTTGCGCGAAGGTTTCTAGTCAAGGCAAAGGGAGTCGACATGCTGCCAACCTCGGTCACCGTGATGGAAGTCAGCCCGCGAGACGGACTGCAAAATGAAGACGTCTTGGTATCCACCGACGATAAGTTGCAGCTGATCGACCACGCGCTCGCTGCTGGCAGTCGACGCATCGAAGTCACCAGTTTTGTGCATCCTCAGCGCGTCCCGCAAATGGCCGACGCGGAAGCCGTGTGTGCCGGTCTGCCGGAACGTTCCGACGTGCGCTATACCGGTTTGGTCTTAAACGAGCGGGGCTATCGTCGTTTGCGTGACACCTCGCTGGACGAGGCTGGTCTGGTGGTGCCTGTGAGTAATGCGTTTGGCGAGCGCAATCAGGGCCAGAGCGTGGCCGACGCTGTTGCCATGGCCCGTGAGGTGATCCGTGACGGCAAACTGACCGGTTTCCCGGTGCAAGTGACCTTGGCAGTTGCCTTTGGGTGTCCCTTTGAAGGGGAAGTACCCTTGGCCAATTTGCTCGCGGCGGCAGAAGCCTTGTTGGAAGCCGGACCAGTAGAAATTGCCCTTGCCGATACCATCGGCGTCGGCGTCCCTTGGCAGGTGCAACAGACCTTTGAGGCGCTGGGCAAACTGGCGGGCGATGTGCCCATGCGAGCGCACTTTCATGACACTCGTAATACGGGGATCGGCAACGCATTTGGCAGTCTGCTCGCCGGTGTGACGACTCTGGATGCCAGCATTGGCGGCATCGGTGGTTGCCCGTTTGCGCCCAACGCCAGTGGCAATATTGCGACGGAAGACTTGGTGTACATGCTCAATCGCAGCGAAGTCCGTCACGATTTGGCCATGCAGCCGTTGTTGCAAGGCGCCGCATGGCTTGAACCAATCTTGGGTAAGCGATTACCGTCCATGCTACTGAAGGCCGGTGATTGGCCCACGGCGAGTGCCGAGCAACTGTCGATTACCTGATGCGACAACGTCTACCCAAGGACTGACACATGACCTCGAGCAACGCAGACTTTTTTGGCCATCCAATGGGGCTTCGAACCCTCTTTCTGACGGAAATGTGGGAGCGCATGTCGTACTACGGTATGCGCGCGTTACTGGTTTTGTACATGACCGGTGCGGTCAGCGCTGCCAACGCCGGCCTCGGTATGAGCCAACTCGAAGCCCAAGCCATCTATGGTATTTATGTCGGTATGGTTTACTTCTTAGCCGTTCCCGGAGGCTGGCTTGCCGACAATCTGTTAGGCCATCAACGGGCAGTGCTTTATGGCGCCGTTGTGATTGCGCTAGGTCACCTGACGTTGGCGGTGCCCATTGAATCCAGCCTGTTTCTTGGATTGGGCTTGGTGGCCATTGGCACGGGTCTGCTGAAGAGCAATATCTCGACCATCGTCGGCAAGCTTTACGCAGATGACGATCCTCGTCGTGACGCGGGTTTCACGATTTTTTATATGTCGATCAACATCGGGTCCATGGTCGGTTTCGGTATTTGCGGTTATTTGGGCGAAAAAGTGGGTTGGCATTGGGGCTTTGGCGCGGCGGGTGTTGGTATGACCTTGGGGGTTTTGCAATACGTGCGGTCGCGCCACTTGTTAGGCGACGCGGGTCTGAAGCCTAACGTCATGCCGGAAGAACGCCGCAGTCGGCTCAACCGTTGGGCGATGCTGGTTGGCTTGTTGACGGCTGTCGTGGTGCTTTTGTTTGGCTCGGGTGTCATCGAGGTCAAGGCCAGCGTCTTCGCTGAAAATTTTGCTTATTTTTTGACGACGATCGCTGGCCTGTACTTTCTCTACCTTTATGCCTTTGCCGGACTCAGCGCAGCGGAGCGCAAAAATGTCCTGCTGCTGTTTTTGCTGTTTATCGCTGCAGCGGCTTTTTGGTCCGGGTTCGATCAATCCGGCGGCTCACTGAACCTGTTTGCCCGCGACTACACGGATCTGAATTTTATGGGCTTCGACATGCCGGTGTCGTGGGTTCAATTTTTTAATCCGATCTATGTGGTGTTGTTTGCGCCGCTGTTTGCCGCGTTTTGGGCTTTCCTTGGTCGGCGTAATTTGGATCCATCACTGCCGCTGAAATTTGCGCTGGGCCTAGTGTTTATGGGGCTGAGCTTCTTAGTCATGTTGCTTGCCGTGGGCGTGGCCCTTGAATCTGCGCCGATCGGTCTTCAGTGGCTGCTGATCACCTACCTGCTGCAAACCTTTGGGGAACTGGCACTGTCGCCGATCGGGCTGTCCGCCTTTTCGCGCTACTCGCCGAAACGTTACGTGGGCCAAATGTTTGGCCTGTGGTTTTTGGCTTCGGCCATTGGTGGAGTACTGGCGGGTCTTCTGGGTGGTGAGGCGACCGATGGCGGTCTGCAAAGTATGTCGCCGATTTTTTCTTACATGATTCAGTACTACGTCGGCATCGCGGTGTTGCTGGTAATACTCGCCTACTTCTTTCGACAAAAACCGGACGAGAGACGCTCCGAAGGAGAGTAAGCGATCAAGGGTAGTGTTTCTCCGATGAGTGGTTATGCGTTGATGGTCTAAATGATTTGCAATGGGAGTGCTTATTGAGGTGCTTCTTATGCAAGTGGATATTCGACCCTTTAAACTTTCTGACGCTGGCGAACTGCAGCGTGCGGTGCTCAATTCTGTTGGCCATATTGGCCCTTGGCTGGACTGGTGTACCCCAAGTTACGTACTGAAGGACGCACAGGACTGGGTTGCTGAAAGTATGGCCCTTTGGCAGCAAGGTCGGGCTTTTCGGTGGGTGATGCTGGCGGAAGACAAGCAGCAAATTCTCGGCAGCGTTGAGGTGGAAGTGCCCACTCTTGAAGCCCCGGTTGGTCGTATGGGTTATTGGGTGAGGCATAATGCAACGGGCAAGGGGGTATGCAGTCAGGGAGCTGCCCAAGCCTTGGACTGGGCGTTTAAGTCTTTGGGTCTGCAGCGGGTCGAACTGTTTATTCAGCCGGCCAACCAAGCGAGCATTCGCGTCGCACTTAAGCTCGGGGCGGAATTTCTCGACGAGCAAAACAATGAAATTGTTTATCGAGGTGAAAGCCGACTTTCCAACCGCTACGTGGTGAAACCCGAAGGTTTACCCTGGGTCGATCTGCTGCCTGCGCGCCGCCGATGGCCACTCACACCTGAATACGCTGAAGGCACGGGTGACAGGCTGCCCGTTCATCCGAAGAATATTTATGAATTCAGGAGTTCAGCAAAAAAAGCCTGAGCATAGTCGTCAACCCAGCTTTCGAGTTTCCAGCTCTTGATGTAGGCGGTGTGGCCGCCGCGTTCGGTCAGCTCAACGTTGATCGAGGGCGGCAGTGCGTCATAGTGCTGGGGTGGAATGATGGGGTCGTCCACAGCCGCTAGGATGGTGGCATCAACGCCGTTCAGCCGGTGACCGCGTAAATCGTAGGCGTCGTAATAGTCGTCTATGCTCGCAAAGTCGGTGTGGTCAGCGATGAAAAATTCTGTCAGTCGTTGAATGTCGCTGACGCCGTTCATGGCCGAAAAATCGTACTGATCCGGGAATGCTGCCTGTTTCTGCTCCCAAAGAGTTCGCCACTTGCCCATGAAGTAGCGCTCGTAAATCACGCTGCCGCCAATTTGATTCACCGTATGTTGAGGACTGATGGCAGGACAAATGGCCAAGGTTCGCAGCTGGGGCAGCTCGGCGGCCAGTCTCAGCGCAAAATTACCCCCCATGGAAAAGCCCATTAGGCCGGCCTCGCTGCGTTTAAAGTCGTTCATCACGAATTGCGCGGCTGCCACGACCTCGTCGGTCATGGCGGAATGAAACAGCCCTTGGTTGAGGTTGGCTGTATTGCCGTGATCTCGCAGGGTCAGTCGGGCCACATGAAAGCCGGCTTGATGCAACGCATGTGCGGCGGAAACGACGTAGGTTGATTCCGCGCTGCCAAGCCAGCCGTGAATAATCATCACCAGAGGGGCATTGGCGTTACTGGCGCGATCGTATTGGGCGGTGAGGTGCTGGCCCTGCACGTGGATATCGCGCAGTTCGGATTGGCGTTCAAAATCCGAAAGCCATGCTGGCTTAAAGAGTTTTCGGCCCACGCTGCTGACAATGGTTTGTAGATTCGGATTCGCTAGGCCCGTCGCAGGCCGAAAGGGTTGCAAGGGCGTCATGTGTTAGGGGTGACTCTCATGAATGGTTTGATCTGAATGAATTCGAACACCGGTGAAGCCTGCCTTGGACAGCAAGGCCACCATCCCTTGGGGGCCGATTAAGTGGGCAGCGCCAACCAGCACCAGGTAGCTGTCGGATGTCTGCAGATATCCCCGCACTTTTTTTGTCATGTTGCGATTGCGTTGGTCGATCAACTGCTGATTGAACGCCTTGGTTAAGGGGTTGTCGCCTGCTTGGCTTTTTAGCAGTGCACTGAGGGCGACGTCATCGCCGTTGAAATAGGCTCGTATCAGATCACTGGTTGTTGCCTGCAAGTCGTCGAGTTCATCCAAAGCCTGCTCCAGTACCGCCACCTGCACGTTCAGCGGCTGGTTGAACAGCAGCTTGAACTGCAGATCCAAGGTTTCCAGCTGTAAAATTTGCTCGGGTTGGCGTTGACCGAGTTGGCCGAAGTAGTGATCAACGCCGAAAGCTGGGTCGTATCCCATGGCGGTTAGACCTAATACGCCGAGCTGCTGGAAGGCTAGCATGGGTTTGAACGCCTGCAGTTGGCCTATCGGCATGCCATAGAGCATGCCCGCCTGAACGAGCCGGCTATAGGTGTCCTCGGGCAGACTTTGGCGTAACGACCGTTCCGATAGTTTGGCGTATTCGAGGGTTTTCTGTTGAACCTCGGCAGGGTGATATCGACTGAGATCTACCTCGAAGACCAGTTTTTCGGTGGCGCGGTAGGCATCCTCATACTGTTGGGGTAGCGGATACAAACTTTCTTTCAGGATATGGACGGTTCCCGCAAGATATACGGTGGCCTCACCGTTTTGAAAGCGCCACAAATAGAGGGGGGTAGCGTCCTTTTGGGCTAGCAACTGCTGGGCGGTGGCGATGGGTATGCCGTCCATCGAGATCAGTTCGCAGACCCCGTTTGTCAGTTGCGTTATGGCGATGCGCTGGCATTTGCTCAGTGCGCTTTGTGCCGCCACCACGCGATTTGGCTGCGTTCCGCTGCTGTACAACGTGGATGGATCGCTGGTGTGGTGCGCCACAGAAACGTGGGCTTGCAGGTTTGCAGCCATCAACGCCAGCAGTAAGCTGGTCAGCCTCAGCACATGTCCAATGCCTGTTTTGCAGCGTCGCATGACGATCAAGCCCTAGCGTCGGCGTCCAAGCCCAGATCCTCCGGCTCTTCGCCAATAGCGCGCACCGCGTCCATTACCCGGTCTGCAATTTGTGCGAGCAACTCGGTGTCTGCACCGCGAATCACCAGATGAGTGCCGTAGCGGTCATCACGCAAAAACGGATAGCTGCCGATGTCGGCGTCGGGTTGATCCTGTTGGATCTGTGCCAGCGCATCAGCAATGGAGCTCTCGCCCGTGTATGCGCGGACGGTATGACTGCGTATCACAAAACCACTGCGCAGCTTGCCTTCGAGGGTTGAGAGCATGGCCTGCATGACTCGAGGAATGCCTGCCATGACGTAAACGTTCTCCTTAACGAACCCTTGCGGCCCGCCGCTGGGATTCTCGATCAGCGATGCGCCTTCGGGGACCCGTGCCATTAATAGACGCGAAGCCATGATGTCTTCGGGCGCTGGACGCCGGCGAATGCGCTCGGCGATTTCCGGGTGCTGAATAACGGGTACAGCGAACGCTTTGGCAATACATACCGCTGTAATGTCGTCGTGGGTTGGGCCAATGCCGCCGGTAGTGAACACGTAGTCGTAGGCTGCTCGCACCTCGTTTATGGTCGTAACGATGATCGCTTCGTCGTCTGGGATCACCCGTGCATGGTGAACTTGAATGCCCCAGCCACCCAAGGTGTTGGCGATATGGTTCAAGTTTATGTCCTGAGTGCGGCCTGAGAGAATCTCGTTTCCGATGACGATGACGCATGCTGTGACGGCTGGTTTCATGGCGTTTCTTCTCAATTGGGCAAACTGCGATCTTAGCAGATGCGGCGGTAAATCAGGTGGAGAAGGGTGGCAATTAGCGGTTTTTGAATTCTGGTGAGCGTTTGCTGGCAAACGCCTTACGCCCTTCACGGTAGTCCTCACTGTTGAAGCAGTCATCGACCATGGCTCTAACCGCCTCAACTTCATCATCGCGGCTATCCCGTTCCCAGGCATTGACCGCCGCCTTGGCCGCTTTCACGGTCAGCGGCGCGTTGTTGGCGATGGTCTTAGCGTAATCGATACACGCGCTTTCGATGGCGCCTCGCTCGTGAATAAAGTTAATCAGGCCCATCTCGAAGGCTTCGCTGGCGGGCATGAACCGAGCGGAAAACATGATGTCTCGAGCTCGGCTTGGGCCGACCAAACGAGCGAGTTTGGCCAGACCTTCGTATTCGTAACCGAGACCCAGCTTCGCTGCGGGTATGCCAAAACGTGAGTCCGGCGTGGCGAAACGGACGTCGGCCGATAGTGCGGTTGCCAACCCACCGCCGATGCAATACCCCTCGATCAGGCCAATCAGCGGCTTCTCGATTTTTGCCAGCCAATGGGTCGCCCGCCCTGCGATCACCCCGTAGCTTGCGCGCTGTTCTGCATTTGCTCGTGATTTATCAAATTCCGAAATGTCGGCGCCGGATACGAAGGACTTACCGCCCGCGCCACGCATGACAATGACGCGCACATCGTCGTTGCTGGCGAAGTGCTCCAAGATATCGCCGATGCCCTCCCACATTTCCAGCGATAGGGCGTTGTGACGCGCAGGATTGTTGAACACCATCCAGCCGATGCCATCTTCGATTTTGGCTTGCATGCGATCGGTTTGAAGGGTCAGCTCGTGTTCAGATGCCATGGATTCCTCTGCTCTCGGTGGTAACGTGTGAGTCATCTATACTGCAGATCGTTTGATCGGACAAATAGGGGGACCAATGGATTTTTCACTCACCGAAGAACAAGACCTGATTCGCGATGCCGTCAGCAAGGTGTGCGAGAATTTCTCTGATGAATATTGGGCGCAAAAGGACGCGGATCACGAATTTCCTTGGGACTTCTACAACACCATGTCGGAAGCCGGTTGGATCGGTATTGCGATACCCGAAGCGTATGGCGGAAGCGGCCGCGGCATCACTGAAGCCAGTATTGTTCTGGAAGAGGTTGCTGCCTCTGGTGCAGCGATGAACGGGGCAACTCCACTGCACCTGTCTATGTTTGGCATGGAACCTGTCGTCAAATACGGCTCTGAGGAAATGAAGCAGAAATATCTGCCCGCGGTTGCTCGGGGCGAGCTGCATGTGGCTTTCGGAGTAACCGAGCCGGATGCGGGTACGGATACCACATCGATCAAAACCGCCGCGCGCAAAGAGGGCGATCACTACATCGTGCGGGGGCGTAAGGTTTGGACAACTAAGGCGTTGCAGTCCGAACGGGTTTTGCTGCTGACCCGCACCACGCCCCGTGACGAAGTGGAGCGTCGCACCGATGGCATGACCTTGCTGCTCGCGGAATTACAGCGGGACGAAGTCACCATTTCACCCATCGACAAGGTCGGTCGGAATGCCGTCGCAACCTGCGAAGTCGTCTATGACGATTTGCCCGTGAACATAACGGATCGGGTTGGCGAAGAGGGTAAGGGCTTCCAGTATCTGATTTCTGGGCTAAACGCTGAACGCATATTGATTGCAGCGGAAGCGCTTGGCATCGGTAAGGCCGCATTGCGCCGCGCCGTCGGCTACGCCAATGAGCGCGTGGTGTTTGGCCGACCGATTGGCAAAAACCAAGGAGTAGCGTTTCCTTTGGCTGAAGCAAAAATGCGGTTGGACGCGGCAGAACTGATGATTCGCAAAGCGGCTTGGATGCTGGATAACGGCATACCCTGCGGTGCGGAAGCGAATATGGCTAAGTGGTTGGCGGCTGACGCAGGCTTCCAGGCGGCGGATCAAGCGGTGCAGACCCATGGCGGTTTTGGTTATGCCAAGGAATACCACGTGGAACGCTACTGGCGCGAAGCGCGGCTGATGCGCATCGCACCCATTTCCCAGGAGATGATTTGTAATTTCGTGTCTGAGCATGTTCTGGACCTACCGCGCTCTTATTGAGCGCAACCAACGAAGGAGTAACGCATGACAAATAACGCGCAGGTCATCCGAGATTTTATTGCCGCCTGGTCGCGATTGAACCCCGAAGAGCTCGCGAGTTATTTCACTGCGGATGGCTGTTACTACAATATGCCGACGCAGCCGGTAAGGGGGCGAGATAACGTGCAGAATTTCATCGCGGGCTTTATCGCCAACTGGTCATCGACCGATTGGGAAATACTGCACCTGGTCGCGCAGGACGATGTCGTGTTTTGTGAGCGTGTGGATCGCACTGCATTTGCATCGGGTGGCGTGGATTTACCCTGCTTGGGTGTGTTCGAAATGTCCGACGGGAAAATCAAAGAGTGGCGGGACTATTTTGATCTCAACACCTTTATGCGCGCGGCTCCGCAGTCTTAGTCAATCGTGCTGCCGAGGAGTTGGGTTACCCGCTCTTGCACCGCGGGCACGATGGTGTCTTCGATCCAAGGACGCTGATTAATCCAATAGGTGTTGCGCGGGCTCGGGTGCGGTAACACGACGGTATCCGGCCAGCGGCTTTGCCAACGTTCGACCAGATTCCCCAAGGTCGCTTTTGGTTTGTTCATATGCCAGTTCACGGCGTGGGCTCCTACGAGTAGCGTGAGTCGCACGTTGTTGAGTCTGCCCAGTAGCTCGTTTCGCCAGCGCTTTGCGCATTCGGGTCGCGGGGGTAAATCGCCGCCGTTGCCCTTTCCCGGATAACAAAATCCCATGGGCAGAAGCGAGAAGTGATTGGTGTTGTAAAAGCTGTCTGGGCTTACGCCCAGCCATCTGCGCAACCGGTCGCCGCTTGGATCATCAAAGGGCATACCGCTTCGGTGGGCTGCCGTTCCCGGGGCCTGACTGACGAGCAAAATCGGCGCGTCGGCACCAAATTGAAACACCGGCCTGGGCTCCAGTGGCAGGTGTTCGGCGCATTCGGTGCAGCGTCGTATCTGTTGCACCAAGGACGCGGTAGAGATCTGGCTAGCGCTCAAGCTACAGGCCCAGCAGGTCCGCTCGATCGAGCAAGCTCTGAGTGATCCGAATGCTGGCGGCGTCCACCATCACGCCATCCACGCTGATCGCGCCCAGCCCGTCCTGCTGCGCCTGTTGGTAGGCGGCTTTTTGTTTGCGCGCCACCGCAATACGTTCAGGAGACGGTGTGAAGACGCGTTGAATGGGGTCAACTTGTGATGGATGTATGGCCCACTTCCCAGACATACCTAAGATTCGAGCGCGCTGCGCTTCGAGTACCAAGGTGTCGGTATCGTTATAGTTGGCCAGAGGGCCATCAATGGGATCGATACCATTGGCTCGACACGCAATGGTCATCTTGAAACGCGGGTAGTGCCAAAGGTCGCCAGCATAGCCCTCGGTGCTGCCCACGGAAGCCAACTGCATTTGCTGGCTGGCGGCATAATCGCCCATACCAAAGATCAGGGTCTCGATGCGATCGGAACACGCGGCGATCTCTTCAGCCCGCATCAACCCGTCGACCTCCTCGATCAAACACTCGATGCCGATGCGTTTGCCCAGGTCCAGCTTGCGCTCCAGTTGATCCAGCAGCAGATGCACAAAGCGAACGTCGCCGATGGATTTCGCCTTCGTCAGAATGATGGTGTCTAAATGTTCTCCGGCCTGGGTAACGACATCGATGATGTCGTCGTGGCACCACTGGGTTTCTACGTCGTTGATGCGCAGGCTGACGGTATGCGCTGTCCAGCGCTGTTGGTTCAGCGCCTCGATGACCGTGGCACGTGCGTCGATCTTGGCATCCACTGCGACCGCATCTTCTAAGTCGAGAAGCACTTGGTCTACGGGCAAGGTGGCGGCCTTAGCGATCATTTTTGGGGAACTGCCAGGCACTGACAACGTGCTACGTCTTGGGCGATTGGGTTGCTTTGGCATGGTGTTCTCCCGTTTCTTTTGCCTTGGTCGTCTCTAGCCTTGGGTGTGTTGGCGTATGAAGTCGCAGACATGCCGGTCAAATGCCTCGGCGCCATCCATGTTGACCCCATGTCCGGCGTCAATTTCTACGATAGACAGGTTGGTCATATGCTTTTCGGCCCACGTCTTGTTGTCCGCAAAACGCCGCTCCTTCACGCCATAACACAGCAGCGCAGGTCTTGGGTTCGTCGCCGCTAAGTGTCGAATGCTGGTGAACGGGTTGGTGAATTCCAGCGTATTAGCGACTCCCTCCGGTTTTATGTTGGCGCAGTCTTCCATGAGCTGTTCTTTCACCGATGCCGGTAAATTTCGTGCGCGGCGAGGGTGCACGGGTATGCGGTCTATAGCGGCCAGCCCGCCTTGGCGGATGTTTCGTGCAGACTTGGTGGCGGTGTCCCGCCACTCCTGAATTTGCGTGGCATCGGCCAAAGCCGAGTTGGAGTTGGTGAAAATATGCGCGTACACATGTTGGGCAAAATCATGAGCGTAGCGAATGGTCAGACCGGCACCTAGGGAGTACCCGCACACAAACCATCGGTCGATACCCAGTTGTCCGCGGATTTGCTCGAATTGCTCAAGATACGCCTCTGGTGCATAAAGAGAAGTATCAGCCGGAGCTGGTGAACTGCCATGCCCCCAAAGCTCCGCTGTCACGGGTCGGCAAACGCTGCCGAGGGCAGCAAGGTTTGCGAGCCACTGAGCTTTAGAGGATAAAAAACCGTGCACCAAGAGTAGATAAGGCCCGGTGCCAGCATGTACTTTAAAGGCGAGTCTGGGCGAGTTGTCGGTGTATTGCATGTTGTTGTGTTAAGCCAGAGCCTGAATTCGCCATGCTAACATGGTGTTGGGTTGGTGTTTGCGCATGAGGGAGAGGACATGACTTACGACTTACTGATCAAAAATGGAACCGTTGTAGACGGTTCAGGCAATCCCGGTTACCGAGCCGATGTGGGGGTTAGCGGCGGCAAAATTGTCGCCATCGGCCGGATTAACGAACGAGCGAAACAAACCATTGATGCCGAGGGGCATATTGTTTCACCGGGTTTCGTCGATGGCCACACGCATATGGACGCCCAGATATTCTGGGACCCGATTGGCTCGTGTTCGTCTTATCACGGTGTCACCAGCGTGGTGATGGGCAACTGTGGCTTTACCCTAGCTCCTTGCAAGCAAGAAGATGCGGACATGGTCTTTCGTAACCTAGAACGGGCAGAGGACCTCTCAAGAGACGCCATGCTGGAGGGGATTGATTGGCGCTGGGAGACCTTCCCGGAATTTTTGGATGTCATCGACGAATTACCCAAGGGCATCAATTACGCCGGTTACATTGGCCATTCGGCACTTCGGACCTATGTCATGGGCGAGCGCGCGTTCTCCGATGGCGCAAGCGAGGACGACGTGCGCAAAATGCAGCATCTGGTGAAACAGGCCATGCAGGCGGGTGCTATTGGGTTTTCAACGTCTCGTACCTTTAACCACCTGACCGCAGACGATCGCCCGGTAGCAAGTCGTATCGCCGAGTGGGACGAGGTGCGTGCCATCGTGAATGCCGTAGGGGAAACCGGTAAGGGATTGTTTGAAATTGCGGGTGAAGCACCGGGCCGCGATCCGGCCCGCATTGCCGAGTATCACGGGCGACTGAGAGATTTAGCCGTAGAATCCGGTGTGCCCCAAACGTGGGGCATGTTCAGCGTGCGTGCCGCCCCAGATCTGTGGCGTCCTTACTTCGATTTGTTGGATGAAACCGCGGCGGCAGGCGGGCGGATGTTTGCCCAGGTGCACAGTCGCGCGCTGTCGAGTCTGCTCTCTTTCGAAAGCAACACGCCTTTCGATACTTGGGATTACTGGTCAGATTTCCGTCAGCTACCGCTGACAGAACAGGCCGCCAAAATGCGAAATCCCGAGATCAAGGCGAAGCTGATTGAGGTGGCCAGTCGAGAATATACCGGGCCGCGAGTGGTGGGAGCCGAGGCGCGGCCGCCGGAGTGGGATTACATCTACCCCATGGATGACATGGTTTACGACAAGCCATCCATGGCAGAGCTGGCGCGCGCCAAGGGCGTGCACCCCGTGGAACTGATGATCGATATGGCGCTGGAACGTGACTTAAAAATGTTCTTCCGTCAGCCGATCGCCAACGAGGATCAATCTCAAGTGTTGGATATGATGAAGCATCCACGCTCGGTGATTACCTTTTCCGACTCCGGGGCGCACGTATCACAGATTATGGATTCGTCTCTGCAAACACACTTGTTGAGCTACTGGGTCCGAGAGAAACAAGCCATGACGCTGGAAGAGGCGGTGAAACAGATCACCTACAACACCGCCACCCTGTGGGGCCTACACGACCGCGGGTTGATACGAGAGGGAATGGCGGCAGATCTGGTGGTGTTTGACGCGGATACGATTGGTGCGCGTATGCCCGACGTGGTGCACGATTTGCCTGCAGGTGCGAAGCGCCTGAAGCAGACGGCGGACGGCATTCTCAACACGGTCGTGAATGGTGAAATTCTGCTGACGAACAATGAACACAGCGGGGCGGTACCCGGTCGTTTGTTACGAAGTTAGTAAAACTCAGAGGAATTGTTGCCGTGCCCTTGCGTGTGCTTCGAGGCTGGTGCAACATTCCGCTCCCTCGAGTGAGTCTTCACGCGAGACAGCGCACCTGTAGTTCAACTGGATAGAATACCAGGCTTCGAACCTGGGGGTTGCAGGTTCGAGTCCTGCCGGGTGCGCCATATTCTCGATCTTTGGTCATTCCCGGACTCCTGCTCGCTTGATCAACATCGCTGGTAGGCGATGTTGCGCTCACACCACCGAACCGGTGGTTCGGTGTCTGCCGTAGCACTTCCTATTGAAGGGGTTCTTCTGTCGTTGTCAGTTGCAAAGTCTTGCACCAAAATTAGGGTGGTGCGATTGATACGTTGGCGCATGTCGCGTAGAACCAATGCTGTTGTTTTATGGGGAAGACCATGTCCGATCGAGTTGTCAGCCGTGTTCCAAATACTGCGTTTGTATTGCTGGTCTTCGCCGCATTGCTGGGCAGTTGCAGCAGTGCAGACTTTGCCAAGTTCCAGGCCGATGCCAATACGTCGGCAGAGCCTCGCCAAACCACACCGTGGCCCAGCTATGCGGGTGCCGGCAGTGCACGGTTTACCGACTCGGCTTTGATTTCACCGAACAATATTGACCGGTTGAAACCCGCTTGGTCTTTCCGCACCGGTGACGCAAACTCAATTTTTCAAAACACTCCCATACTGGCCAATGGCCTGCTGATCGTTTGCAGTCCATTGAACAAGGTGTCGGCACTGGACCCCCTCACTGGCGCTGTGGTTTGGAGCTATGACGCCGAAATCGGCGAGGGACCTTACCCCAATCAGGCGAACTGCCGGGCCTTGGCTCAATGGTCGAGTAGTGGCGATACGGCGAAAACCCAGCCAACCCCTAGGGGAGGCTGCACGAGCCGCTTGTTTCTTGGCACCAATGATGCGCGTCTGATTGCCTTGGACGGACAAAGTGGTGCCGTGTGCTCGGACTTTGGTGACCGAGGCGAGATCAATCTGGTTGCCGGCATAGGCAAGCTGTTGTGGTCGCAGGAATACCAGGTGACATCACCGCCAGCTGTCGTGGGTGATGTGGTCGTGGTGGGTTCCGCGGTATCAGACAACCAGCGGATTGACGCACCCAGTGGTGTGGTCCGAGGTTTTGATGTGCGCACCGGTGAATTGGTGTGGGCTTTTGACTTGGCACCGCCCGATTTCGATTACACGACGGGGTTAGTCAGCGATGCGGGATACGCCCTAGGCACGCCCAATGTTTGGGCGGGTTTTGCAGTGGATCAGCAGCGAGACATGGTGTTTTTGCCCACCGGTAATCCGGCACCGGATTATTTCCGTAATGAAGGCCCTGATATGGCCTATTACGGTTCCTCGGTCATCGCTCTGCGGGGCAGTACCGGCGACCTGTTGTGGCACTTTAAAACCGTCGAACGGGACTTTTGGGATTTTGATGTGCCGTCGATACCGTCGGTCGTGGATCTTGAGCTTGATGGCGAGCCGGTACCGGCGCTGATTCAGAGCACCAAGATGGGCTTTATTTTTGTGCTCAATCGCGAAACCGGCGAGCCTTTGATTGATGTGGAACAGCGGCAGGTGCTGCGTTATGGCCCGCTAAAGGATCAGCTGTCGCCCACTCAGCCGTTTCCGCCGGAAGCCTTTCAGGTGTCTCGTGGCTACGTTGCGGGTCAATCGCCTCTCGGGCTGTGCAGTCGTTACGACGAAGAATCTCAGATTGGCGATGTTTATACGCCGATTACCGAACAGTGGACCATTGGTCTGCCGAGCAATATGGGCGCGACGAATTGGGGCGGTGTGGCGGTAGACGCCCAGCGCGGTTTGATCGCCGTGCATGCGAACAGCCTGGCATTTCGTACCAAGCTGCTGGATCAATCCAAGGCGCCGCCGGCGTTGATTCGCACAATGAACGATGCGCAGTTGCCCTTGGAAGAGCGTCGTGAGGCCTATTTTGCCTTCCGGGATTTCTTTGGAATAGCGTCTGATGTCGAGGTTGGTGTGCAGACGGGCACAGCCTACTCCATGGCGCGCCATCCAATGTTTGACCCTTACTTCGGCATTGTGCCCTGCGCGGGGTTTCCACTGGGCGAGGTGCTGGTGATTGATTTGAATGAGCGCAGGCAGATGTGGCGGCAACCTCACGGGCAATATCCTGACTTCCTCAACGGCTTGTTCAATGTGGGACTGCCCCAGATGGGTGGCCCCCTGTTGACCTCTACGGGTCTTTTTTTCCTCGGCTCCATGTTTGACAGTTCGCTGCGAGCCTACGATGTGGACGACGGCGAGCTGCTCTGGAAGCACGCTTTGCCGGCCCCCGGGGTAGCGACGCCCATGAGCTACTCGGTAAAAGACGAGCAAGGCAGGGTGCGTCAGTTTGTGGTTATTGCGGCAGGAGGTGATACCCGTTCCCCTCTGGGCGGCAGCTCGGACTATATTGTGGCGTTTGCGATTGAGGATGAGGGTTAAGCGAACAGAGAGGCTCTGTCAGCAGAGGCTGGCCTTCACTGTTTGCACATATATGGCTGTGCTAGGCTTTTGCTCCGTTTTGGACAGAGCGACGATTTCATGAGCGACGAAAATACCCCGAATGTCTTCAACACCATTGAAGAAGCCCTGACGGCAATACGACAGGGTGAAATGATCATGGTCGTCGACGACGATGATCGTGAAAACGAGGGCGATCTGATCATGGCCGCAAGTAAGGCGACGCCTGAAGCCGTCGCGTTCATGATTCGTCACACTAGCGGCATTTTGTGCACGCCGATTCTTCAGGAACAGGCAGTGAAGTTGCATCTTGATCCCATGGTGTCGCGCAATGATGCCCCGATGAGCACAGCGTTTACGGTCTCGATTGACTACAAAGAAGGCCTGACAACGGGTATCTCGGCAGAGGAACGGGCAGCGACCACTCAGGCGCTAACGAACAGCAATGTAACGGCAGATGATTTCGTTCGCCCTGGGCATATTTTTCCCCTCGTTGCGCGACAAGGTGGTGTGCTGGTGCGCTCGGGTCACACCGAGGCGGGAACCGATTTGGCGACGCTAGCGGGCCTGCCGCCTGTGGGTTTGTTGGCCGAGCTGGTTAACGACGATGGCACCGTGCAGCGGATGCCCGATCTCATGGCTTTTTCCCGCGAACACAATCTAAAAATCATCACCATTGCGGATTTGATTGCTTACCGTCAGCAGCGCGAGCAATTGGTGCAGCGCAGCTACGAATTTGCCATCACCACGGCCATTGGTGACGCCCAAGCTTACGGTTACAAAACCAAGTTTGAGGACGCGGAGCATATCGCCTTGGTGTTTGGCGACATCCATGCCATGGAGTCTGTGCCTGTGCGGATTCACCGCGAAAAGCTGGTGGAAGACCTGTTCGGTGCCCAAAGCGACGAGCACGCGGACAGCCTGCTTAATGCGGCCATGAAGCGTATCGAAGCGCTGGGCGGCGGCGTACTGATCTATCTGCGAACGGGCTTTGTGGGTGTTCCGCTGGAAGATTTTGAATCTCAAAGTAGAGAGGACGAGCGACGCAGTCAGTGGCTTGAAGTCGGTGTCGGGGCGCAAATTTTGCGGGATCTGGGGTTGAGCAAGATCCGACTGATCGCCGGTCGTTCCGTCGACTATGTGGGCGTAGAAGGTTTTGGCCTGACCTTGGTCGATACCGAGATGCTCTAGCCGCACAGCGGTTCTTCAGCGCCGGTATTGGAAAATGGCCTCCTGATCTTTCTGTCCGACATAGACAATGCGTAAATCTTCGGTGCGCGTACCGCAAACCCGGCAGCGTAATTTCGAACGCATTCTGTGAACTTGGGTCTCTGCGCCCAAGTGTTTGATGAGTTTCTGTACGTTGAGTTTGGTCTGCCGCTGACAAGCCTCACAGACGGCGTAAAGGTTAAAGCTGTCGATCAAGTCACGTAGAGATTGCATGGTTAAGCGCCTGTTTGAGAAATCCTGCTAGGCGCACTACTGTATAAATATACAGATATAAAAATCAACTAAATTGTTAACTTTTAGTAATCGAAATTTTATTTTCAGCTTATGCCGGCCGCTGGGCAGATAGCTGGGAGCGATGATGGCTTGGCGAACCGGGCATTCAGTGCGACATTATAAATCGATTCTTCAACGGCAAGGCGACCATGACAACAACAGCCCAGGATTCATCACTGCCTATCGCGATCACCATGGGCGATCCCGCCGGTGTCGGGCCGGAAATTCTGGCGCGCAGGTTGGCATCGACAACCGAAGAGCCCAATGCGCTCCAGCAATCCGATACCCGGTGGATTTTGGTCGGCACACGCTGGGCTTTGGACAAAGGCGCGGCGTGTATTGGGCAAGCCCTGCCCGCATTGAAAATTATTGATGCTCCGGCGAACGCCGAACCCGGATGGAATTTGCTCGATCTCGGTATTCCAGAGCCCGAGGATTTTCGTTTTGGCCAAGTGCAGGCTCGTTGCGGTGAGCTAGCAGTACAGGCGGTTGAATGGGCAGCAACCCGCTGTTTGCAGGGAGAGTTAGCGGCAATGGTCACCGCGCCGATCAACAAGGAAGCCATTCACGCCGCAGGCTATGTGAACGATATTGGTCATCAAGAAATCTTGGCTCGCCTCGCCGGAGTCAGCCAAACAGCTACCATGTTGATGACCCCGGGTTTGCGGGTAGTGCACCTGTCGACCCACAAATCCTTGGCCGACGCCGTGCGTTTTGTCACTGCAGAGCAGGTGCTGGGCAAACTGCACTTGATCCATCAAACCCTAAGTCAGTGGGGTCTGCACAACCCACGTATCGCCGTGGCGGCCCTGAATCCGCACGGTGGAGAAGGCGGGCTGTTAGGTCGGGAAGAAATCGAGGAACTGTTGCCAGCAGTGAATCAGGCCCGGCAAGACGGCATTCAGGCCACGGGTCCGCTCCCGGCTGATTCCGTCTTTAATCGAGCCATTGCCGGCGAATTTGATGTGGTGCTCGCCCTGTATCACGACCAAGGACACATCGCGATCAAGGTACACAATTTCCACGAATCCACCACCGCGACGCTGGGTGTACCGATGGTGCGCACGTCGGTAGATCACGGTACGGCCTTCGATATTGCGGGTAAGGGTGTTGCTGATGCCACAGGCATGGGCGCGGCCATTGCCGCGGCTCAGGCCATTGTGGCTGCGGATTTAGCTGGACTTTCCTAGTCGGGTAAAAGCCGAACCTTCCTGGAGTGTTGAGCTGGGCGCGGCGGACTCTCTCATCGGCCACTTAAAATTTCAGGTTGGTCAACTGCCGATTACTTATTCTTTTGCCCCAAAGCCTATGGCACACTCAAAGGTCAATTGAATGTTGGGGAGTCGACATGAAAGCAGCGGTATTTCGTGAAGTGAATGTGCCAATGGAAATCGAAGACGTAACGGTTTCCAAGCCCGGTCCGAGAGAGGTTTTGATTCGCACGAAAGCTGCGGGCATCTGCCACAGTGACATGCATTTTTTCAACGGCAGTTACCCTGGCAAGTTACCCATGGTTTTGGGTCATGAAAGCGCCGGTATCGTTGAGCAGGTTGGTAGCGACGTGCATTACGTGAAGCCCGGCGATCATGTGATCACCTGTTTGTCCGTCTTTTGCGGTCATTGTGAGCAATGTTTGACCGGCCACCTGTCCCTTTGCCAAGAGCCGGAAACCAATCGCACCAGCGATGACGAACCACGCCTGAGCCAGAGTGAACAGCCGTTAACACCGTTCGCTCAATTGGGCTCGTTTGCGGAAATGATGTTGGTGCATGAACACGCGCTGGTGAAAGTGCGCGAAGACATGCCCATGGACCGTGCGGCTTTGATTGGCTGCGGTGTCACCACGGGTATCGGCGCGGTGATTCATACCGCGGCCGTGGAACCGGGATCCACTGTGGCAGTGATTGGCTGCGGTGGCATCGGTTTGTCTGCGATCAACGGTGCCGCACTGGCCGGTGCTTCGCGCATTATTGCGGTGGACATGGTGCCGTCAAAACTAGAGCTTGCGCGCAAGTTCGGGGCGACGGATCTGGTGGACGCCAGTGACGGCGAGGCCGTCGAAAAAGTGAAAGAGATGACCGGCGGTGGTGTGCATTACTCCTTCGAGGCAATTGGCTTGAAAGCTACGGCGGAAGACGCATTTCGGATGTTGCGCGCCGGTGGTACCGCCACAGTAATCGGCATGATTCCTCCCGGGCAGATGGTCTCCTTACACGGTGTGGATTTCTTGTCCGAGAAAAAAATTCAGGGTTCGATGATGGGTTCTAACCGCTTCCGTGTGGACATGCCGCGTTTCGTCGATTTTTACCTGCAAGGCAAACTGCATCTGGACGATATGATATCCAACCGAATTGCGCTGGCCGATATCAACGAAGGCATGGCGGCGCTGGAAACCGGTGAAATCGCGCGCAGCGTTATCATGTTCGATTAACAATCTGGCTAAAAAAGGATTCGACGATGCGTTGGCTTTCATTTTTACGCGATGGCAAAGAGACGTTTGGTTATGTGGTTGCGGGTAGTGACGGTAGCGAGGGCGTCGTTGACGCCGGCGCGCGCAGCGACTTCGATTCTCTGCGCGAAGCCATCGCCGCAGATGCGTTAGCGCATCTGACCAGCAGCTGCGGCGATCAAGCCGATGTGTCACTGGCAGATATTGATTATCTGCCCACCATTACAGATCCCTCGAAAATCATGTGTGTGGGTTTGAACTATAAGGCTCACCAAGAAGAAACCGGTCGTGGTGGCGAAGGCTATCCAACGATTTTTGTGCGGTTTGCCGATGCACAAATGGGCCATAACGCGCCCATGATCCGACCGCTAGAATCGACGTCTTTAGATTTTGAAGGCGAGATTGCGCTGATCATTGGTAAGGCAGGCCGGCGTATTAAGCCCGCCGACGCCATGTCTCATGTTGCAGGGTTTTCTATTTATAACGACGGCAGCGTGCGCGATTATCAGCGTCAGACCAGTCAATTCACACCGGGCAAAAATTTCGCCAACACCGGAGGTTTCGGGCCGTGGATGATGACCATGGATGAGATTGGAGATCTGGATGCCATGGAGATCACCACCCGTCTTAATGGCACGGTGATGCAAAACGCGACCTCAGATCTGCTCGTACATGGATTTGCTGAGATTCTGGAATACTGTTCCACTTTTGTGGAGCTAAAGCCCGGCGACGTGCTGGTGACCGGCACACCGGGTGGTGTAGGGGCCGCCCGTAAGCCGCCTGTTTTTATGGATGAAGGCGATTTGATCGAAGTAGAAGTCAAGCCCATTGGCACTTTGAGCAACCCGGTAGTTGCCGAAGTCGCGTCTTAGTTTGCCCTAGAAAATATCATGATGTGGCGTCTTTGCCGCATCTCAGCGGTGGAGAGTAGTTAGTTGTGAAGTTTGGTATTGGCCAGAGCGTGCCGCGCAGTGAAGACCCTCGTTTGGTTACCGGTGGCGGTCAATACACCGACGACATCAATCGACCAAACCAGCTATATATCCGGATTCTCCGGTCGCCCTATGCCCACGGGCGCATTACCGAACTCGATATCAGCGCGGCGCTCAGTCGGCCTGGAGTTGAGGCGATTTATACGGCGGAAGACTTACAGGAACTCGGTGGCCTTCCCTGTCGTGCGGTGCTCAAGAACGCCCGCGGTGAACCGGCCTTCATTCCGCGTCGACCGATTTTAGCCGAACGCAATGTTCTCTTTGTGGGTCAGGCTATAGCAGCGGTTATCGCTCAGACGCCGGAACAAGCGCTGGGTGCTGTCGAAGCCATTGAGCTCAGCGTCGCCGATTTGCCTGCTTGCAGCGATCCCGCCAAGGCGCTGGACCCAGACACCCAGCCCATGCACGAAGGGCAGCCGGATAATCTGTGCGTGCATTTTGAACAAGGCTCTGCGGCGGATGTGGACCAGTCGCTGGCGTCGGCGGCGCAAGTGGTCAGTGTTAAATTAATCAACAATCGGGTCGTGCCCAGTCCGCTGGAGCCTCGTGCCACGCTGGTGGAACCGACAGAAAACGGTTTTACTCTCTACAATCCAAGCCAGGGTGCTTTGGGTCAACGCGCTGTTTTGGCCAGTATTTTTTCCATGCCATCGGCTCTGATTCGAGTGGTTTCGCCGGATACCGGGGGCGGTTTTGGGGTGCGAGGCGAAGTGCATTCTGAAGTCTGCGTGGCGGCCTTTGCTGCCATGGCTCTAGGTCGCCCGATAAAATACACCGGCGATCGCTCGGAAATGTTTCTCAGCGATAATCACGGCCGCGACAACCTCACGGAAGTGACGGGCAGTTTCGACGCTCAAGGAAATATTTTAGGTGTGCGGGTAGAAACCACGGCAAACCTCGGGGCCTATTGCTCCAACGCCGGGCCCTTTGTGCCTACCATGGCCGGTGGCCGTATTGTGGGTTCGGTGTACCGAATTCCCAGTCTGCATCAGTCAGTACGATGCGTGTTTACGAATACCATGCCTGTTGGCGCCTATCGCGGTGCCGGTCGGCCTGAAGCGTGTTATGTCATGGAGCGTCTGTTTGACGCAGCTGCCCAGCAGATGAACATGGACGCCATAGGGCTGCGCAAACGCAATTTTATTGCGCCGTCTGATATGCCGTATCAATTGCCCTCTGGCGTCACGGTCAGCAGCGGGGAATTCAGCGCCACACTGGATATGGCTTTGCAGCGCAGCGACTGGGCGGGTTTTGCCAAGCGTGCAGACGCTAGTGCTGCCAAGGGCTTGCTGCGGGGTCGCGGTATTGGCTTTTATGTGGAATCCAGTGGCGGAGGCCCGGAAGAAGAAGCCGCGATCAGCGTTGGCGAGGACGGTCGCATCGACGTGGTGGTGGGGACCTTCTCCCACGGCCAAGGCCACCGAACAACCTATGCGCAAATTCTCAGCGACACCCTGGGTGTTGATTTTGAAGACATCAACATTGTCCAAGGCGACACCGAAGTCGTCGCCTTTGGTGGCGGCACGGGTGGGTCGCGCTCATCTCAAATGGGCGGCGTCGCAGTGAAACGTGCTGGATTGGCCTTGGTGGATGAGGCCAAAACCATCGCCGCAGAAATGATTCAAACTGCGGTTGAACAGGTAGATTACTCCGACGGTTTGTTTACCGCCCCGACCACTGACGCCCAGGTTTCTCTCCAGCAAGTAGCCGAAGCGTCTCAGCAGCCACAATTTGGTGGCCGCAAGCTGGCGAAGACTCTGCGCTACAACCGCGGTGGTGGCTTTACCTTTCCAAACGGCGCGCACATCGCGGAAGTGGAAATCGACCCGGAGACAGGTGTGGTGGACGTGGTTCGTTACACCGCCGTGGATGACTGCGGGCGTGTGATCAATCCGCTGCTCGCCGCGGGTCAAGTGCATGGCGGGGTGGCCATGGGCATCGGGCAGGCGTTGCTGGAGAACGCGATCTACGACGATGAAGGCCAGTTACTCAGCGGCAGTTTGATGGACTATGCCATGCCTCGCGCGACGCATATCACTGATATGGACGTCAGCTTTCACGAAGTGTTGGATCCCAACAACGAACTGGGGGTTAAGGGCATCGGCGAAGGCGGCGCCTGTGCTGCGCCGTCAGCAGTGGTGATCGCAGCGATCGATGCGCTCAAGCATCTGGGTGTTACAGCGCTAGATATGCCGATGACATCTGAACGAATCTGGCGAGTGATCAGCGGCGCGCGGTGAAGTCAGCGTATCCGAAGCGTGACCCGGTCTGGGCGGGCCTAATGTTATAACGAATTGGCATCACGGTATTTCTGCCGTAAAGGTATTTTGGAGAGCTCAATTAAGGAGATTCTGATGGAAGACTTCAGTGGCGCGGACCTAATCGCCGACGCCTTGGCACAGATGGAGGTGGAGCATGTCTTCGCCATTGTAAGCATTCACAACATGCCAATTTTGGATGCCATTAACCGATTGGGCAAAACCCAGATTATTGACGTTCGCCATGAGCAAGCCGGCACCCACGCGGCAGACGGCTACGCGCGGGCCAGCGGAAAGCTGGGCGTGATGATTGCCTCAACCGGGCCGGGTACCTCCAATACCGTCACCGGACTGTACGAAGCTCAGTACGGCTCCTCCCGTGTCTTGGTGATCACCGGTCAGGCTGAGACGGCCTTCTATGGCAAGGGCCTGGCCTACGTGCATGAGGCAGAAAAGCAGGTGCCCATGCTCGCATCGGTATGTCGTCGGGTTGAAAGCCCGCGTTCGCCGTCGCAATTGGGGTCGGCCCTGCAGATCGTGCTTAACGATATGTATACGGGACGAGGCGCGCCAGGCGCATTAGAGATTCCCATCGACATTCAGTACGCCAGCAATCAGCCGATCACGCTGACGCTGCCGAATAACGCCCAGTTTGTGCCGGATGAAACAGGCTTGGATCATGTGGTTGACGCGTTGTCTCAAGCCCGTCGTCGCATTCTGCTGGTGGGTGGCGGAGCCATTGCAGCCGGTGCCCATGCCGAGGTGCAGGCGCTTGCGGAGCAGCTGCAGATTCCTGTCCTGACAACTGTGGATGGTCGTGGCGTCATGCCGGAAGATCATCCCCTATGCATTGGCAACTATTACAATTCGGCGGGCATGTACAAAGCGATTGGCGATGCTGATCTCACCTTGGCCATTGGGACGAAGTTTGCCGTTGGCGTAGATGGACAGTTTGCGGCGCAAACGCCACCAGGCAAGCTGGTTCACATCGATATCGACAGCAACATGATTGGCCGAACCCATCAAGCTCATGTGGGCTTGGTGGCGGATGCGCGCATGGCATTGCTCGGTATCAATCAACGTCTTCCCGAGTTGCAGGCCAACGATGCCCAGTTCTCAGACAAGATTTTACACGCGGGTGATGGTATCCGTCAGGCCATGCGGGGGCGATTGGGCACGGACTGGCCGCAGGTGATGGACTGTATTCGCGAGAAGCTGCCGAGAGAATCGGTGTTTGTTCGAGATCAGACCATTTCTGCCTACAACTGGGGCAACCAGCAGTTCCCCATCATGGAGCCACGAACGTCGATCAATCCGACCTCTGGAGCCATTGGTCCGGGTTTTCCCATGAGCGTGGGTGCGGCCATTGCCTCCCAGCGTTCGGGGGACGCAAAGACATTGGTGATCCACGGCGACGGGGGCTTCATGTTCCATGCCACGGAATTGGCCACCTGCGCCCAATACCAAGTGCCTCTCATCATTTGTGTGTTCAACGACTCCGGTTATGGGGTGCTGCGTTATTTGCAGCAGAATCGCTTTGGGCGCATCAACGAAACCGATTTAGGCAAGGTGGCTTTTGCAGAAATGGCGCAGAGTATGGGCGTGCCGGGCGAACGTGTGGCCAGCGTCGATGCCTTTGCTCATGCGCTGGATAGCGCCTTGGCAGCAACCGGCCCCTATCTCATTGATGTGGATATGGAGCACTTTGCGCCTATGGAAATTTCCGTGATGCCGAAACCGAAAAGCGAACGCTGAGATGGTTTCGGATCGACGGCGGTTTGGCTACGGGCTTGCCGACGCTACAGTTGAGCCTGTGCCTTCAAAGCGCACTTGAAAAATCTGGCCCGTACGGTCGTCTGAAATCAACAGGCTACCGTCCGGCGCGACCAGCACATCGTTTGGCCGGCCCCAAGCGTCTTCATCGTCAAGCCATCCCGTCACAAAGGGTTGGTAAGTGAGTTGGCCGTTTTCATCTTCGGTCATCACAGCAACCTGATAACCGACCTTGGACGAGCGGTTCCATGAACCGTGTTCGGCTACAAACAGTCCGCCACGATAGGCCTCCGGGAATGCATCGTCGGTGTAAAACGTCATACCCAAGGGGGCCGCGTGGGCTTGTATGCGCAGCGCTGCAGGCACGGTGGTATCCGGTCTCGCTGGATCGTCACCAAATTTAGGGTCGTCGATTAGGCCGGCGGGCGCGCTGGCATCGTTTGAATGCACAAACGGATAGCCGTAGTGGGGGGCTTTGTCGCCAATGTCTTGGGAATCGGCGGGAATAATATTGAGTTCGTCAGCGGGGATGTCGTCGCCCATCATGTCCCGACCGTTGTTGCTGACCCACAGGTCACCGGTCTCCGGGTGCCAGTCCATACCGACTATGTTGCGAATACCCTGAGCGACGATTTCGCTGGCTCCGGTCTGCGGATCCATCCGCAAGATGGCCGCAAAGCGCGGATCGTCCGACAAACAGGTGTTGCAAGGTGCGCCGACGGGTACGTAGAGGCGCCCCTGACTATCGAATTTTATGTACTTCCAGCCGTGATGGCTTTTCTTTGGCAGAGAATCCGTCACCACATCGGTATCTGGACTGGCGGTAATGGATTGATCGATATCGTTCACGCGCAGCACGACGTTTTTGGCGGCGATGTATAAGTCACCATCAAAAACCGCGACACCACTGGGCATGGTCAGATCATCAAATAGGGTAACGATTTCCGGCGATTGTGCGGTCAGGGCATTTTTTACCGCATACACGTTGCCAAGCTTTCGCGTGCCAACGATGAGGTGGCCAGCATCCGTCAATGCCATCTGCCGTGCGTTTGGCACAGAGAAGGGTAGAGCGTGCACGCTGAACCCGGGCGGCACGACCAGTTTATTGGTGTTGCTGGCGAGACTCTGGGTGGCGAAAATTGCCAGTAACATCAGGGGCAGTGTGAGGCGATGTAGAGACATAAATAACTCGAACGTAGTGAACACGAAAGACCGGTTAAAGTGACATAGGGATTTGGCAGGGGCAACAACTCCCTGTGCGACGGCGCTTACCCAGAAGACGGATTTTTTCACTTGGCTCGTTCACGCTTTTGCTTCACAGTGCCGCGCTATGACCGCCCTTACCGATGCCGTTAAAGACAAAATTCAAACCGCCTACCGTACATGGTTGGCGGCACGGGACTTTAAACCTCGAAGCGGCCAGCGGCAGATGATCGCGCAGATAGCGCGCAGCCTGTCAGCAAAAACCGATCGCGTGGCTGTGGTGGAGGCCGGTACCGGCACGGGCAAAACTGCCGCCTATTGCTTGGCAGCCATCCCCGTTGCCCAAAGCCTGAACAAAACCATTGTGCTCAGTACCGCGACTGTGGCCCTGCAAGAGCAGGTCATTCTCCAAGACTTGCCGGATATTCAGCAGCGCGCGGGTTTGAAATTCAGTCTGACCCTGGCGAAGGGGCGGGGCCGTTACCTGTGCCTGAAGCGTTTGGACGACCACCTCAAATACCAAGATCAGCAGGAAATACCGATATTTGATGCCACGGATGAAGACCATACCGTGCTGTATCAGGAGATGCTCAATCGCTTTTCGCAGGGCCAGTGGGATGGGGAAGTCGACAGCTGGGCGGAAGGAATGTCCGACTCGGCCTGGTCTGGTGTCACCACCGATCACCGGGGCTGCAGTAACAACCGCTGTTCGTTTTTTAAGCAATGCCCATTTTTTCGTGCCAGAGCCAATCTCGAAGGCTCGGACGTTATTGTGGCGAATCACGATTTGGTGCTGGCGGATTTGGCCCTAGGCGGCGGGGCCGTGCTTCCCGAGCCGGAAGACTGCATTTATATTTTGGACGAAGCCCACCATATTGCAGACAAAACCCAGAATCACTTTTCAGCGAACGCACGGGTAAATGGGACCATCCAATGGCTCGACAACGTCAACAAAGTCTTGGGTTCGGTTACCCAACGCTTCGGTCGGCCCGTAAATTTGACGAGTTTGGCCACTGGGGCAGCCGCCGAGGCAGAGGCGCTTACCAGTCATTTACAGGCGCTGTCAGAAGGACTGAACACGCTGCCCTTTGAAACCAAGGACGAAGACCGCGAGGTGTATCGGTTCCCTCAGGGCGATGTTCCCAAGACCCTTATGGATCTTGCCATGGCGGTACTGCCGTCCACGGGTAAGCTCTGTGACATTTTAGAGCAGGCACACGAACTGCTGCAGGAAGCCGTGGCAGGAAACTCCGATTGGCATAATGCCTACGAGGCGGAAGATTGGCTGGTGCCCGTGGGCCAGCTGCAAAGCCGGGCCCTGGCCACACGCGCGCTGTTCGAAGATTATGCACTGGGCGCCGGGCGGCCGCGTCGTTATGCGCGCTGGCTGAACCGCACCCTGTACGATGTTGAAATGGTCAGTGCGCCCATCGAGCCTGGCAACATTCTGCAAGAAGTGCTCTGGCAGCGTTGCTATGGCGCCGTCTGCACCTCGGCAACCATCACGGCCTTGGGACGGTTTGACCGTTTTATCGAACGGGTCGGATTGGAACCCTCGGTGGCGACCATGGTGATTCAAAGCCCTTTTAATTATCCGGAAGTAGCAACGTTTCATGTGCCAGCCATGCGTTCAGACCCTCGGGATTTCGATGCCCACACCGCCGAGGTCACGGAACTGATTCCGGAGTTGCTGCAGCGGCATGTATCCGCGCTGGTGTTGTTTACGTCTTGGCGGCAGTTGAATGCGGTGGTGGCTGGTTTGTCCAAGCCATTGGCCGAAGGCTTGCTGGTGCAGGGCGAGGGCAGTAAGCAGGCCTTGCTGGTAGAACATCGGCGGCGGATTGATGAAGGCCAATCTTCCTATTTGTTTGGCGTCGCCAGCTTTTCCGAAGGCTTGGACCTGCCCGGTGACTATTGCCGTCATGTTGTGATCATCAAATTGCCATTTGCGGTACCCGACGATCCCATCGATCAGGCCATTGCTGAGTGGGCAGAAGCGCAAGGCCGAAATCCCTTTTACGAAATTTCTGTGCCAGATGCCTCGCTAAAACTGGTGCAGGCTTGTGGTCGATTGATACGTAGTGAAAGCGACTACGGCACGATCTCTATGCTGGATAAGCGTATTGTCACCCAGCGTTACGGTCGTGCGCTGATCGAATCTCTGCCGCCCTTTCGGTTGGATCTGCCGCGCTAAGCACTGTCGCCTGATGTAGCCTCGGGTATGGCCCCTACGCTGAAAATCAGCAGGCGCTGTTTCTGAACCCGTTGGTACAGGTCTTCTAAGAACGCCTTCATGTCTTGTTTGTTCAGACCGCTGACCTGGTCGGCGATTTGCCGGTTGCTGTCGAAGGCAAAATTTTCTTCAGACAGACTGCGCCAATAGCGCTGACTGCGCTGGGCCAGATTTTTGTCCTTCTCCATGAGACGGGTAATCAAGCCGGCTTTTTGTTGCTCAAAAGCCTCTTTCGGCAGGGCATCCCACTGAGCAATGTATTGTTCAAGAAAGACCATCACCGCGTTTTCAATATGCGCCACACCCGCAGACGGAGACTGCACTAAAAATAGGTTGCCACTCTGGGTGTCCATGCGACGAATACCCGCGCTGACCACGTAGCCCAGTTGCTGGTCGGTCCGCAGGCTGGAAAAGAACGGCGAACGCAGCAATTGGCCCGCCAAGGCGCTTTGGGCCCGGCTGGCAAAACTGTCGTTTGGATCTTGGACGTAAATCAGTAAGGCGGCGTCGTTATGGTCTACGGCTAAGTCGATGCTTGCAGATTCTTTGATCTGCTGTACCGATGGCCGCGTGCGCGAGACGCGATTCAGCGGCAGCAGTGTGGTTAACAGATCCGCGAGGTTTTCCGCGTCTTGCTCATCGACATTGCCGTGCAGGCCGCCGATTACTGCCAATGTGTTGAACTGTTCGCGGCGCCAGTTTTCCAGCTGGGTCAGTGATGTCGTGCTCAGCAATGCCGCCTGTTGTTCTGCAGGCCAGCTGGATGCCAGCAGCGCATTGTTCAGAGCGGTCAATGCTTGATTATAGGGTTTGTCCTTAGTGGTGTTTTGCAGGTCGCGTACCAGACTTTGTTTCATCGTGTTAAACCGCGCTTGAGACAGCGGGGCGGTGAGTACCCTATCTAACACAAAGGATAAAAATTCCCGTTGTTTGTCGTTGTAGCCGCCGATGGTGATGGCGAAACCGCTGGATGTGGCGCTCAAGCCAAAGTCCAGTCCTGCCAGCAGTGCTGGATAGGTTGGCTCGGTCATTTCATCCTTGAGCAGGCGTACCAATAGTTGGGCGAAACTGCTGTCCTGCAAAGAAACAAGGCCGTTAGGGACCAGCAGCTCGACGGCTATGTTGGCCTTGGGTGTGGTGAAGGATACGTCGGTGTCCAGCCACAGCTGCAGGCCGGGGCGGTCAATGACCAATGCGATAGCGGCATCATCTGCGGGCAGCAGCGCAAGATCTTGAGGCAGGTAAGGGTTTCTCTTGGGCAGCGTTAGCTCTGTGGTCTGCGGCTTTTTGGTGATCAAAGGAGCTTGTACCAAGTCATAGGGCACACCGAACCAGGGCTCGGTGGTCTGGGATTCAAAATCAGGTGTCGCCAGTTCAACCAGCGCGTTGTCCGGCGTCAGACGCGCCAACAGATCTTGGATCATGACTGGCTCGAAGGCTTCCATAAGATAGGGTGCCGCGAGTAAGTCTTCGGGCGGATAATCGTTCAGACGCGGGGCCATTTGGTAAACGAAGCCGACAGTCGAGCCTTTTTCCTGGAACCGAAAGGCTAGATCCGCAATCTTGGCTTGCTCGGCATAGCGCCAGGCTTCCGGTTCAACGCTTCGCAGATTGTCGAGCTGGGCAAACACCAATCCCATGATTTCAGGAACATGGTCTTTACCTTGTTCAGTCAGCATCAATTCGACGGAAAACAAGCTGGTGCTGTGATCAAAATTCTGGCTGCCAGCACCCAGTCGTTCAATCCAGCCACGCTGGGTCAAATCGCTATGCAAACTGCCCTGACCTTCATGGCCGAGCAGGTTGGAGACGTACTGTTCTGGCTTGTTCCGATACGCGGCTAAGGTGTTGGGGATCGGAAAAGAAATGCTCAGGCGATTGGAATTTTTGAGGGCTTTGGAAGAAAGCTGCGCCGGCAGTTGCTCTGAGGTGAACGGGGCCACCGCAGGATGGCTCGGACCGATGTTGTTGTTGGGCACCTGATTAAAGAGCGGCTCGACCAGTGCCTGCAGTTCATCTAACGATTCCTTGCCCAACACCACCAACCCCATCTGGTCCGCAGAGTAATTGTCTTTGAACCATCGATCCAAGTCTGCCTTTACATTACCGTTGAGGGTATCTAACGAGCCGATGGTGAACCGATGTCCCGGGTGCTCTGGGTTCAGAGCCTGTTTGCTCACCATGTAGCCGCGCCAGCCGTCATCCTTGATTTGCATCTGGTATTCGGAATGCACCGCATTCTTCTCGCGCTCGACATACTCTTCGCTGAGCAGCGGATTGATAAAGAAATGACCGAAACGATCCAGTCCTTCGCTCAGGCCGCTGTTCTTGATATCGAAAAAATAGTTGGTGTGATCCAACGCCGTATAGGCGTTTGAGGAGCCGCCGTTGGCGGTAATGTACTGCTGAAAGCTGTCGACTTCAGGGTACTTCCCTGTGCCGATGAACAGCATATGCTCTAAGAAATGCGCCAAACCTGGTCGCGAATCCGGTTCATGAAAGCTGCCGCGATACACCGACAGAGCTGCGGCGGATTTGTCTGTCTCAGGATCTGAAACCAGCAGAACTTTGAGCTGATTGTCTAAGGTCAGATACCGATAGTCTCGTCGATCGTTTGGGCTTTTGCGCGGCGTGACGTATGCCACGGTGCCACCCGCCTCCTGTGCGGCTTCTCCAGATTGAATCACCGTGGCCGCCTGCTGGCAGCCGCTGAGCAATACACCCAAGCCAATGCAGGTAAAAAAAGGCAAACGAAGCCGCTTGCGGCTAGAAACATACAGTTCGGACAAAGTCATGTGGCAACCTCTAAGGTTCAGAACGTTCAGTGAAGACCAAAATAGTAGCGAAGGCCTCGCGCGAGTGCGATGGTACAGGTTTGGACACTGTTGGATGAACTATGACCGAATCCGGTAGCCACAGGGCAGTCGACTTGAGCGATTGGCATGCACTGGCGAAGAAAATGATCGACGCAATGTGTGATTCAGATCGGCAGCGAATGCCGAGGACTATCGGCGTGTCTGGCAGTCAAGGATCGGGCAAATCAACACTAGCTCGGGTCGTGGTTGAACATTTGCAGAGGCGTGGATTTACCGCCGCTGCGGTTTCATTGGACGATTTCTATCTCACCCATGCGGATCGACAGACATTGGGCGCGACGGTTCATCCTCTGTTATGCACCCGTGGGGTTCCCGGAACCCATGACACCGGTTGGTTGCAGCGTGTGATGGCAGCCATGCAGGAGCCTGCTGAGCAGGCTGCGACGGTGAAATTGCCCGTATTCGATAAAGGCATGGACGATCGCAGTGGTCAGCGTGAAAGTGTGGCACAAGTGTTGGTGTTGGAAGGTTGGTGTTTGGGTGTGCGAGCGCAGCCCGAGATTATGCTGCAAGATCCGATCAATAGATTGGAACGCGAAGAAGACCCGCAAGGCGTCTGGCGTCGCTGGGTGAATGAGCAGATTCGACAGCATTATGAACCGCTGTGGCGGCAGATCGACTACTGGGTTCAGTTGAAGCCACCGGGTTTTGAGCAGGTAGTGATGTGGCGGGGCCAGCAGGAGCAGCAAATCGAACCGACGTTGCGTATGGATGCGATTGCCTTGGGTCGCTTTATCGACCACTACGAACGTTTGACGCGGTGGCAGTGGGCTAGCTCGCCACCGCAGCCTGGACTGTTTGTGCACTTGGCGCCTGATCACTCGGTGCAATCCGTCGAAGCACTCGCTGAGAAACGGTGATTCTTGTTCGGTTTCTGGTCATGCTGGGCACGACACTGTGTGTCGCTCGAATGGATCAGGTTGCAAATTGCAGGCCGCATGACGCCCGCTCGCAAGTTGCTCCGCGGTGGGAAAGCGTTATGAAACCGCGTCAGGATTGCGCTCGGCTTCGGAAAAAGTGCTGCTAGGCGGCTAGACCGATAGTTAATCTCATCCGTTTCCATTGCGTATATTCACCCAATAGCAAACTGCGCGGGCACGTTTTTCCTGTCGAACCTGTCAAAGACCAAGAAAAACCGAAGCCTTACCCCATGGTCTGGATGTAACAGCTCATGCAAGTGCTTGCCATAGATCTGGAGACGCGTCACACGTGTGGCGGCTCCGTTGGGATCATCGCATCGATTGAGGAGCCGGATGTTATTTGCAAGGTCTTGAGGCACCTCGCCATAGATCAGCCAGCGAACCCACAGAACCGTTCATCCCCGCGATCAGGCGCACCAACAATCGACTTTTTGTGAGTTCCATCACATCGGTGACGCTCGCGTCCTGCAACCGCTCGAGTTTTAGCAACAAATCACTGAGTCTTAGGCTTTCCACTCGTGCAACTGGTGACTGAACTGATGAAAAATTCTTATGCTCATGTCAAGAATAATCCTCGCAATGCCAATGCCCCGGCAGGCACCAGACGCTACGGAAGCAACATGCACTTGTCCGTGGATACAGCGGGACGTTTTGAGCTTCGGCACGCCACGCCGGGCAATCAATTTTCACAATCGCGACGTTCTCTCTTTCACTCTCCATTGAGGCGCAGTCATTCGTTGTCCAGCGTCCAGTCCCTGACACCGCTCTATCATGTCACCACTCTGGGCAGGCTTGACGCCATACGCAAAGAAGGACTTCTACCAAGAGCAGGTGGTAGCGGCATGGCGCGTTTGGGACTCGCAGGCGAGAATCTCGATCGACGGCATTGGGTGGAACGCTCACGAGGAAAAGTGCATGTAGCACCCCGTCAAGGTTCAGGAACTTTTCAACTTAGCGCCGTTATGCATCGATTCGGAACCAACACACCTTTTTCTCAAGGCGATCAAATGGTGACGCTGGGCTATGACGAACCGCTCCATCGGTCTCGATCTTATCGAGGCGATCCTGATTTTAGTGGCGGTTTAACGACCCAGAGACCCATTCATCCGAATAGGCTCTTCGTTCGTTTTGACGATAACCGCAGGATCCGCCAAAGGCCTCTGACCGAGGTGGATAGCCGTTCACTTGAGATACCTGGGAAACAATATTCTCGTTCTCCGCATTTTTCACCCGGTGAGAAAAACTCCAAAAATGAAGGATTGTTTTTGTCGCGTGTTCGAGCAAACACGCTTCGGACAGACCATACGGATAGCGCATTAGAAAAGAGAGCCCGTAGCTCCAGTTTTTAAGAGCAATACGTCAAGCACTTGAGAATCCTGAGGAAAATTACTGCTATGACGCCAGCGGTCGGCACGCTAGCAGAGTCACGGAAAAACAAGGTGCCGACGACATGGCCTGTAACGCCAGGGCCTTCTTCTTCTGATTCGGCGCGAAGGCCAACCGATAGGTAATAGCGGCACCGATGATGCCGTGCAACGGGCCTGCTAATCGTCTGGGTGATCTTGTTCAGATCTTTTGTTGTCGGGGGCTGCACCGGCAAGAAGTATCTCTGGCCGTCGTAGATGCCGTTTAGGCAAAGTATATGAAAATGCAGGTTGAGGTTGAGTGCCGAACCAGACCGTTGTCTGAGCGTTACCGCACCGCTCTGGGCTCCTGATTTCACATTTCCATCCGACCGTTTAATCGCCGTATCCGTTTTCGCGGTACAGGTCTGTAAGACGAGTAGTTGAATCTATTTGTGATAACAGTCAAATCCCGTGGCACTCGCGGAGTAAGGGTGATTTTTGTTCAGTTCCCGTTCATGCTGGGCACGATAGTGTGTCGCTCGAATGGATCAGGTTGCAGGCAGCAGCATGTCCAAGCGATAGGGCCAAGATAGGGCCGAGATAGGGCCAAGACTGATCCGTCTATCAACAAAGCCGAAAGAGAGGTGAACATGACATCACGCGCATACGCGTTAAACGAAGCAAAACGATTTTCGATGAGTCAGATGCTGGCAATCATAACCCTGACCGTCTTGCCTGCTCTATCCGTCTGGGCTGACGGACGAATTCAAGAAGTCCCGGTGATCTCGTCTTATCCGGTTTATAAAACCGTTATTCGCGAGGAACCTCGTCAAGAATGCCATATCGAACAAGTCGCTCATCGCGACGCGGGTCGTAAATCGGCAACGCCAGCGATTGTTGGTACGATCGTTGGCGGCGCGTTGGGCAACGCAGTGGGCTCAAAAAAATCGAATAAACGCGTGGGCGCGGTGGTCGGTGGCGTGCTGGGTTATTCCATCGGACGAGATATCGCTCGACGCAATGCCGAAGCACATGCCGACGTGCGGTATGAGGATCGAGAAGTTTGCAGTACCGTTTACGAACAGGTGAAAGAAGAGCGTCTGACCGGGTACGATGTGCAATACGCCTATGGCGGCCAAACCTACAAAAGCCGCATGCGTAATGACCCGGGTGAGACCATTCGAGTTCAGGTACAGGTGCAGCCGCTCTAGAGCTCAGACCGTTCTAGCGCGTAGATAAGGGTTCAAACGTCAATGGAACAGCAATCGGAAAATAGTCGGCAAACCCATCCACGACGGAGGCGAGTCAGTGCTCGGCTGCTGGTGGTTCTAGGTGTCGTGTGCACGGCTGTTCCATTCGTGGCGGTAGCGGCTCGAGGCCCCGGCATTCAGTCACCAACAAACGCTAACGCATTCATGCAGCCGAATCGGCCTGCTGGCCGGTTTGTGAACCTCAATCAAGCCATTCGCATTGTCCAAGAAGAAAGTGGGGGGCAAGTACTGTCAGCAAAATCCGTTCGCGGGCCTGAAGGCTCCCAACGTCATCGGATTCGCGTGTTGGTCGACGGCGAGCGTGTCACCACTATGGTGGTTGATCAGCAAGGGCGCCTGCTGCGCCGCTGATAAGATGCGTATTCTGATTGTCGAAGACGAGCCTAGCCTCAGCAAGCAGCTGCACAGCAATTTGACCCGATCCGGCTACGTTGTAGACCTCGCGCCTGATGGCCTGGAAGGCCAGTATCTGGCCACCGAATACCCCTACGACCTGGCGATTGTGGATCTTGGCTTGCCTAAGCTGACCGGGGTGGAGCTGATCGCATCGCTCAGAGAACGCCAGATTGCCTTGCCCATCCTCATTCTTACCGCGCGTAGTCACTGGCGCGACAAGGTGGAAGGCTTGGAAGCCGGCGCAGACGATTACCTGACCAAGCCCTTCCAGATGGAAGAGCTGGTGGCCCGAGTGAACGCCTTGATTCGGCGCTCCGCCGGGCACGCGACGCCTGTTCTGAGTCTCGGCCCCCTCACGGTAAATACGGCGAGCCAGCAGGTCTGGATAGACGACACGATGCTGGACGTAACCGGTTTTGAGTACAAACTCCTGACGTATCTTCTGCTGGGTCAAGATCGGGTGATTTCCAAAGCTGAGCTAACAGAACACCTTTACGCTCAGGACTTCGAACGAGACAGCAACGTGATCGAAGTGTTGATCGGCCGCTTGCGGCGTAAATTTTCTCCTCACGATTTGATTCAAACCGCCCGCGGTCGCGGTTACCGGTTAGCCAATAACTCGCCTACAGCACCGATTGGATCGGCTTCTCAGTGAATTCCATTCAGCGCCGACTCGTACTGATTTCGGGCTTGGTGTTGACGGTGTTTCTTTCGCTGACCGGCCTGTTTTTGGAGCGCGCTTATCGCACCAATGTAATGACGGGCGCACAGCAACAAATGCAGCCCATGATTTTCTCGTTAATGGGCTCGGCTGAAGAGCGAGATACGAGCCTGAATTTTTCCAACGGATCGTCTCAGCCACGGCTGCAACAGCCAGATTCGGGCTTGTATGCCTTGGTGACCGATAGTGACAACCAAGAGCTGTGGCGCTCGCCCTCTCTGGCTATGGCCGGAGAGCCAGTGGCTCGGCAGATGCTCCGAGTCGCGGCGGACACCAAGTTGTCACCGGTGGGTCGTTTTGACTTTGCCGAAAGTCTCGGCGCGCAGGCGCTGTACTGCTTGAATAATCGTGTCGACTGGGAAGGCTTGTCGAATCCCCAAGTGACCTTTTCGATCTGCGCCGATCAGCAGCCCTATGCGCGGAATGTAGAGCAATTTCGGTACGGTCTGATTGCCGGTTTCGGATCGCTGTTGGTGCTGCTGAGTCTGGCTATGCTTCGGGCGCTGCGCTGGGGGCTTCGGCCTTTGCGCCGCATCCAAGCCCAGTTAACTGAACTTGAAAACGGCAATAGAACCGAACTGGATTCGGTTCAGCCGGCGGAGTTGGTGCCGCTGGTCACCAGTTTGAATCACTACATCGTGCATCAAGAGGCGCTGCGCACCAGTCACCGACAAGCGTTGGACGATCTCGCCCACAGCTTAAAAACACCGTTAGCTGTGCTGAGCTTGGGCGTCAAAGAATCTCAGCCTGATCTACCGCTCCTGCAAGAGCAGGTTGTGAGGATGCGAGGCATCGTTGATCACCAGCTGTCTCGGGTAGCGCGGGTGACTCAAGCCGATGGCGCAGCGACGCAACGATGGGTGCCCGTGGGAGAGGTTATTTTGCAGCTGGTACGCGCCCTGTCCGTTGCTTACCGCGGTCACCAATTTGATGTCGTTGAAGCCGACGAATGGGCATTGCGAATTCACGAAGACGACTTGTTAGATATGTTGGGTAATGTGTTGGAAAACGCCTGCAAATACGGTGCGGGCCAGGTGCGCATAACCACCACGACTGGAGGTCCGGGCAATCGACACCTGCAGATAGCCATTGAAGACGACGGCCCGGGCATCGCGGCGGACTTTGTCGCCGATGCCGTAAATCGAGGCACCCGCTTAGACAGCCAGACACCGGGCCAAGGCATCGGGCTGTCCTTGGTATCAGAGCTGCTCACAATTTACGGCGGCAGCTTGGCGATTGGGTCCAGTGAGCTGGGCGGAGCGAAACTGAGCCTCGTGTGTTGTCAGG